>Ga0208398_100345_pt1 | contig 36142 bp, 31 predicted proteins | sample LakWasMe79_HOW10_2_FD_183905 | JGI IMG/M metagenome (GOLD analysis project Ga0208398, IMG submission 183905) | Freshwater sediment methanotrophic microbial communities from Lake Washington under simulated oxygen tension - Sediment Metagenome... | ecosystem: Environmental > Aquatic > Freshwater >...
CCTACAGCGGCGTGCGGCCCAAGATCCATGGCCCGGGCGAGCCGGCGCCGGACTTCCGCATCGACGGCCCGGCCCAGCATGGCGTGGCCGGCCTGGTGAACCTGCTGGGCATCGAATCGCCGGGGCTCACGAGCGCCTTGGCGATTGCCGAGGAGGTAGTGGAGCGCTTACAGCTCAGTCCCGCTGTTGCCACTGCCCGTCGATGAGCAGTTGGTGCGGCCTGAACTTGCTCTTGTAGGCCATCTTGGGGCTCTCGGCGATCCAGTAGCCCAGGTAGAGGTGGGAGAGGCGCAGCTGGCGCGTCTGCTCGATCTGCCACATCACATTGAAGCTGCCGTAGCTCTTGCCCTCCTCGGGCTCATAGAAGGTGTAGACCGCCGAGAGTCCGTCGGCCAGGATGTCCAGGATGGACACCATCTTCAGCAGGTTCGAGCCATCGGGCTGCAACTCGCGGAACTCGACCAGACGCGAGTTGATGCGGCTTTGCAGCAGGAACTGGGTGTACTGGTCGACGCTGTCGTGGTCCATGCCGCCGCCGCTATGGCGGCCGGCCTGGTAGCGCAGATAGAGCTGGTAATGCTCCTCGCTATAGCCCAGGCGCATCACGCGCGCCTGCAACTGCTCATGCTGTTTCCAGGCACGGCGCTGGCTGCGCGTGGGCGTGAACGCCGCCACCGGGATGCGCATCGCCACGCAGGCCTTGCAGCCGTCGCAATAGGGCCGGTAGGTGAACATGCCGCTGCGGCGAAAGCCCGCGGCCACCAGGCCCGAGTAGGCATCCGCATGGATCAGATGGCTGGGCGTGGCCACCTGCGAGCGCGCCTGCCGGTCCGGCAGGTAGCTGCAGGGGTAGGGCGCCGTGGCATAAAACTGCAGCTCGGCCAGCGGAAGTTCTTTGGGATGCGTCACGGATGTGGCGTTGGCTCGGGTTCGGAATTGCTGGGCTCCAGCAGGGCCCACAGGCCCGAATCATAGGTCCAATCGCCGGGGGCGGGCTCGCCCACCACCCGCGCCAGATGCGCCTCGAAGGCCGCACGCGGTACTTCTGCCGCACCCAGCGAGGCCAGGTGCCGGGTGTTCTGCTGGCAGTCGATCCAGGCGATGCCATGCTGGCGGCACAGGCACACCAGCGCCGCCAGCGCGATCTTGGACGCATCGCTGCGGCGCATGAACATCGACTCGCCATAGAACATGCGGCCCAGGTTCACGCCGTAGAGACCGCCCGACAGCTCGCCGTCCATCCAGGTCTCGACGCTGTGCACCGTGCCCTCGGCCGCCAGCCGCGCATAGGCGGCCTGCATCTCGGGCAGGATCCAGGTGCCGGACTGGCCCTCGCGTGGCGTGCCAGCGCAGGCGCGCAGTACCTCGGGCGTGGCCGTGTCGACGCGGATCTCGCAGCCCGGCGTGGCGCGAAAGCGCGCGATCGTCTTGCGCAGCGAGCGCGAGAGTTTGAAGTTCCTGGTCTGCAGCACCATGCGCGGGTCGGTGCTCCACCACAGGATGGGCTGGCCCTCGGAATACCAGGGAAAGATGCCGCGCGCGTAGGCGGCGCGCAGGCGCGCGGGGCTGAGGTCGCCGCCGGCGGCCAGCAGGCCGGGGGCGTCGGAGTCCGGCCCCAGCGCCAGGCTGGTGGGTGGGAAGTCCAGGTCGCGGTCGTCAAGCCAGGGAATCATCGGCTTCATGGTAGCGTGCTCGCCCATGACGATTACCCTTTATGGCATCCCCAACTGCGACACCGTCAAGCGCGCGCGTGTCTGGCTGGATGAGCAAGGCCTGGCCTACCAGTTCCACGACTTCAAGAAGGCCGGCGTGCCCGCCGCCGAGCTCACGCGCTGGCAGCGCGAGCTGGGCTGGGAGAAGGTGCTGAACCGCGCCGGCACCAGCTGGCGCAAGCTCGACGAGGCCGCCAAGGCCGCGGTGGTGGACGCCGCCAGCGCCGCCGCGCTGATCCAGACCCAGCCCAGCCTGGTCAAGCGGCCGGTGGTGCAATGGGCCGATGGGCGGCTGAGCCTGGGCTTCTCGCCGGAGCTGTTCGCCAGTCACCGCTGACGTCAGAACCAAGATGGTGCGGAATCAGCACCACCGGCGGGCATTTGGCCCGACGATGGTGCGTGACCTGGCGATTTGCCTTGCCCCAGTCTGGGCACTGTTCTTGCTGAATTGGTGCATCTGAATCCCATGCCGGTGCGCCGGCAGGCACGACCAGCAGCAAGGACGCTATGGAGAACTTCAAGCAGGGCGCGGACGCGCTCTTTATTTTGCTCGGCGCCATCATGGTGCTGGCCATGCATGCCGGCTTCGCCTTTCTGGAGCTGGGCACGGTGCGCAAGAAGAACCAGGTGAATGCCCTGGTGAAGATCCTGGTGGACTTCGCGGTCTCCACCGTGGCCTATTTCCTGGTGGGTTACACGGTCGCCTATGGCACGCATTTCTTCACCGGCGCCGAGGCCCTGGCGGCCAAGAACGGCTACGAGCTGGTGAAGTTCTTCTTCCTGCTGACCTTTGCCGCGGCGATCCCCGCCATCGTCTCCGGCGGCATTGCCGAGCGTGCCCGCTTCGGCCCGCAGCTGATGGCCACCGCGGTGATCGTGGGCCTGATCTACCCGCTCTTCGAGGGCGTGGCCTGGAACCAGGCCTTCGGCTTGCAGGCCTGGCTCAAGGCCAGCCTGGGCGCCGAGTTCCATGACTTCGCCGGTTCGGTGGTGGTGCATGCGGTGGGCGGCTGGATAGCCCTGGCGGCGGTGCTGCTGCTGGGGCCGCGGGCCAACCGCTACCGCAAGGACGGTGGCATCAGCGCCCACCCGCCCTCCAGCATCCCCTTTCTGGCCCTGGGCGCCTGGGTGCTGGCGGTGGGCTGGTTCGGCTTCAATGTGATGAGCGCCCAGACCCTGGACAAGCTCAGCGGCCTGGTGGCGGTGAACTCGCTGATGGCCATGGTGGGCGGCACCCTGGCCGCCGTGCTCTTGGGCCGCAACGACCCCGGCTTTGCCTACAACGGCCCGCTCGCCGGCCTGGTGGCGGTGTGCGCCGGCTCCGACCTGATGCACCCGATCGGCGCCCTGATGGTGGGCGGCGTGGCCGGCGCCATCTTCGTGAGCCTGTTCACCCTCACGCAGAACCGCTGGAAGATCGACGATGTGCTGGGCGTCTGGCCCCTGCACGGCCTGTGCGGTGCCTGGGGCGGCATCGCCTGCGGCATCTTCGGCCAGCAGGCCCTGGGCGGCATCGGCGGCGTGAGCTTCTGGTCGCAGCTGCTGGGCACCCTGGCCGGCGTGAGCTGGGCCCTGGCCGGCGGTTTCGCCGTCTACGGCCTGCTGCGCCAGGTCACGGGTTTGCGCCTGAGCCAGGAAGAAGAGTTCGACGGTGCCGACCTCAGCATCCACAAGATCGGCGCCACGCCGGATCGCGAGGTCAGCTGGTAAGCTGCCGGCCTTGTCATCCAAGGCCTTGCTTCACCATGTTCACAGGCATTGTCCAGGGCGTCGCCAGCGTCGCCGCCATCACCGACCGGCCCGGTCTGCGCAGCTTCACGCTGCAGTTCCCGCCCGGCTTCTGTGCCGGCCTGGAGATCGGTGCCAGCGTGGCCTGCGATGGCGTCTGCCTGACCGTCACCAAGCTGCATGAGGGTGAGGAGCGCGCCGACTTCGACGTGATGCAGCAAAGCCTGGCCCTCACCAGCCTGGGCGGCCTGCAGCAGGGCAGCCGGCTGAACGTGGAGCGCGCCGCCCGCGACGGCGCCGAGATCGGCGGCCATCCGCTTTCCGGCCATGTCGACGTCATGGGCGAGATTGCCGAGATCCGCCGCCCGGAGAACAACCATGTGCTGCGCATCGCGGTGCCGGCGCGCTGGATGCGCTACATCTTCGCCAAGGGCTATATCGCCATCAACGGCGCCAGCCTGACGGTGGCCGAGGCGGACCGGAATGCCGGCTGGTTCGAGGTCTGGCTGATCCCCGAGACCCTGCGCATGACCACCTTTGGCGAGAAGGGCGTGGGGTCAGGTCTGAACATCGAGATCGAACGCCAGACCCAGGTCTTCGTGGACACCGTGCGCGACGCCATCGAGGAGCGCCTGGGTCCGCTGCTGCCGGCGCTGGAGCAGTTGCTGGCGCAGCAGGGCCAGAGCCTGCTGGACATGGCGCCGCCAGGCGCGGAGAAGCGCTGAATAAGCGCCCTGTTTTGCGCGGCATTCCCGGCCGCGGCATGCTAGCCTGCGGGCGGTCAGGATGTCCTGATCTCCGCGATGAAGGGCCGAACCATGCGATTGAGCGTCAGACACCGATTGATGCTGGGCTTTGGCGTGATGCTGCTGCTGCTGGCCGTGGTGGCCGGGGTGGGGCAGCAGCAGCTGGCCAACATCCAGCACTTCAATACCGAGCTGGACGAACGGGCCTTCCGGCTCTCGCTGGCTTCCGACTGGGCCACCCAGGTCAAGATCGCGGTGGCCAGCAAGGCAGCGGTGCCAGGTCTTGACATCGAGCCGGTGAAGAAGCTCGGTGCGCTCACCCAAGCGGAGGCCGAGAAGCGCGCGCTGAGCGCGGCGCTGAGTTCGCACACCGGCAGCCCGGAGGCGCATCGCGACGCAGTGGACCAGTTGGCGGGCAAGCTGGTGGCGCTGCAGATCGCCGACAGCGGCCAGCTGCAGGCCGCGCTGACGCGTGCCGTCACGCTCAACTGGACCGTGCTGGCGCTGGGCGCGGTGCTGGGCATCGTGATCGCGATCCGGCTCTCCAACGGCATCCTGCGTCCGATCGCGCGTGCCGGCCTGGTGGCCGAACGCATTGCCTCGGGCGACCTCTCCAGCAGCATCGACGGTCAGGCGCATGACGAGGTGGGCGCGCTGCTGGTCTCGCTGGGCCGTATGCAGGACAACCTGGCGGGTCTGGTGGCGAATGTGCGCCAGGGCTCCGAGGGCGTGGCCACCGCCTCGGCCGAAATCGCCCAGGGCAACCATGATCTCTCGGCGCGCACCGAGCAGCAGGCCAGCTCGCTGGAGCAGACGGCCTCCAGCATGGAGGAGCTGGGCTCCACCGTGAAGCAGAACGCCGACAGCGCGCGCCAGGCCAATCAGCTGGCCTTGAATGCCTCCACGGTGGCCGAGCAGGGCGGTGCGGTGGTGGGCGAGGTGGTCGAGACCATGAAGGACATCAACGAGTCCTCACGCAAGATCTCCGACATCATCGGCGTGATCGACGGCATCGCCTTCCAGACCAATATCCTGGCGCTGAACGCGGCGGTGGAAGCTGCACGCGCCGGCGAGCAGGGCCGCGGCTTTGCGGTGGTGGCCTCCGAGGTGCGCTCGCTGGCGGGCCGCTCGGCCGACGCCGCCAAGGAAATCAAGAGTCTGATCGGTGCCAGCGTCGAGCGCGTCGAGCGCGGCAGCGCCCTGGTCGACCGCGCCGGCAGCACCATGCACGAGGTGGTGACGGCGATCAAGCGCGTCACCGACATCATGGGCGAGATCAGCGCCGCCAGCATCGAGCAATCCAATGGTGTCTCGCAGGTGGGCGAGGCGGTCAACCACATGGATCACGCCACCCAGCAGAACGCCGCCCTGGTGGAGCAGATGGCCGCGGCCGCCAGCAGCCTGAAGGCGCAGGCCGAGGAGCTGGTGCGCGTGGTGGCGGTGTTCAAGATCAGGCGCGGCTGAGCGGGCGGGCGGGCGCGCGCCCCCGCAATCGCGGCCTAGCCACAAGGCCCAACAGGGCCACAATGGGTCGCGGCAATTCAAGGAGACGCCCATGGCCCTGCAACACGCCATTCCTGGACAGCTGATCGATTTGAAGGCCCTGGTCGAATACAGCCCCGACAGCGCCAGCACCAGCCTCATCAAGGCGGATCAAATGCAGCTGCTGCATCTGCTGCTGCCGCTCGGGCAGGAACTGCACGAACACAAGCTGGCGGGCGAGCTGTGCATCCATTGTCTGGCCGGGCGCGTGCGGCTGGACATGCATGGCACCCATCTGCCGCTGAGTGCCGGGCAGATGACGCTGCTGCGCGGCGGCGAGGCCCATGCGGTGGTGGCGGAGCTGGACAGCAGCCTGCTGCTGACACTTGTGTTGCCGGGCTGAGCCGGCGCGCGCGCCTCAGCCGGCCAGCAACTGCCTCAGCACATAGGGCAGGATGCCGCCATGGCGGTAGTACTGGACCTCGATGGCGGTGTCGATGCGCAGCAGCAGGCGATGTTCGCGCGGCGCCCTGCCGTCGCCTGAGCGGATCACAAGCCGGGCCGCGCGCTGCGGCGCGAGCTCGCCATCCAGCTCGATGGCGATCAGCTCATCGCCCTTCAGGCCCAGCGTCTCCCAGCCCTCGCCGGGCATGAACTGCAGCGGCAGCACCCCCATGCCGACCAGATTGGAGCGGTGGATGCGCTCGAAGCTCTTGGCCACCACCGCCTTGATGCCCAGCAGCTGGGTGCCCTTGGCGGCCCAGTCGCGGCTGGAGCCGGTGCCGTATTCCTCGCCGGCAAAGATCACCGTGGGCACGCCGGCCGCCTGGTAGCGCATCGCGGCGTCGTAGATGGCGAGCTTCTCGTTGCCGGGCTGGTAGAGCGTCAGGCCGCCTTCCTCGCGGCTGCCGTCGGAGGCGGCCGGCAGCATCAGATTCTTGATGCGCACGTTGGCGAAGGTGCCGCGCATCATCACCTCGTGGTGGCCGCGGCGTGAGCCATAGCTGTTGAAGTCGATGGGCTTGATGCCCTGGGCCTGCAGATAGAGGCCGGCGGGCGAGCTGGCCTTGATGGAACCGGCGGGCGAGATGTGGTCGGTGGTGATGGAGTCGCCGAACAGCGCCATGATGCGGGCGCCACGCACGCTGGTGCCAGCGGCCTCGGCCTTGGCCGGCTGCATCTGGAAGCCGGCGAAGAAGGGCGGCTGGGCGATATAGCTGCTGGCCGGCCAGTCGTAGACCTGGCCTTCAACGCCGCTGATCTTCTGCCACAGCTTGCCGGGCTTCTTGGCCACCTGCGCGTAATTGGCGCGGAAGGCCTTGGGATCCATCGCATGCTTCATCAGCGCGTTGACTTCCTCGCTCGTGGGCCAGATGTCGCCGAGGTAGATGTCGCGGCCATTCTTTCCTTTGCCGACCGGCTGAGTCATCAGATCCACCCGCACATTGCCTGCCAGCGCATAGGCCACCACCAGCGGCGGCGAGGCCAGGAAATTGGCCTTCAGATTGGGGTGGATGCGCGCCTCGAAATTGCGGTTGCCCGAGAGCACGGCGGCGCAGATCAGCTCCTTGCCGGTGATGGCCTCGTTGATCTCGGCCGTGAGGTCGCCGGCATTGCCGATGCAGGTGGTGCAGCCATAGGCGGCCACGTTGAAGCCCAGCTTTTCCAGATAGGGCAGGAGCTTGGCGCGCTCCAGATACTCGGTGACGATGCGCGAGCCCGGCGCCAGCGAGGTCTTGATATGCGGCGCCACGCGCAAGTCCGCCTGCACCGCCTTCTTGGCCAGCAGGCCCGCGGCCAGCAGCACGCTGGGGTTGGAGGTGTTGGTGCAGGAGGTGATGGCGGCGATCAGCACATCGCCGTTGCCGATACTGAGACCGCTGGGCGTGCCGACGCGCTGGTCCAGCGTCTCGGCCGGGCGGTTGAAGCCGTTCGCCGCCGCGCCCTGGCTGTAGAGCTCGGCAAACTTGGCTGACAGGTTTGTGATCTCGATGCGATCCTGCGGCCGCTTGGGCCCGGCCAGCGAGGGCGTGACGCTGCCCAGGTCCAGGCTCACGGTATGCGAATAGACGATTTCGCCGGGCGCCTGGTCGGCACCCTCGGAGCCCGGAATACCGAACATCTCCTGCGCGCGAAAGTAGGCCTCCAGCGCGGCGATCTCGCTCTTCGTGCGGCCGGTGCCGCGGAAATAGTCCAGCGTGCGTTCGTCCACCGGAAAGAAGCCCATGGTGGCGCCGTACTCGGGCGCCATATTGGCGATGGTGGCGCGGTCGGGCACCGAGAGGCTGGCGGTGCCGGGGCCGAAGAACTCGACGAACTTGCCCACCACCTTCTCGCGCCGCAGCAGCTCGGTGACGGTGAGCACCAGATCGGTGGCGGTGACACCCTCGCGCAGCCGGCCCTTGAGCTCGAAGCCCACCACATCGGGGGTCAGGAAATAGACCGGCTGGCCCAGCATGCCGGCCTCGGCCTCGATGCCACCCACGCCCCAGCCCACCACGCCGATGCCGTTGATCATGGTGGTGTGGCTGTCGGTGCCCACCAGCGAATCCGGGTAGTAGAGCTTGGCGCCCTTGGCACCGCTCTTGTGCACGCCGCGCGCCAGGTACTCCAGATTCACCTGGTGCACGATGCCGAAGCCCGGCGGCACGACGCGGAAGGTGTCGAAGGCCTGCATGCCCCACTTCATGAACGCATACCGTTCCTGATTGCGTTCGAACTCCAGCCTCATGTTCAGGTCCAGCGCCTGCTTGCTGCCGTAGTGGTCGATCATCACCGAGTGGTCCACCACCAGGTCCACCGGCACCAGGGGCTCGATGGTCTTGGGGTTCTTGCCGGCCGCGGCGGCCACATTGCGCATCGCCGCCAGGTCGGCCAGCAGCGGCACGCCGGTGAAGTCCTGCAGCACCACGCGCGCCACCACGAAGGGGATCTCCTCGTTGCGCGGCGCGTTGGGTGCCCAGTTGGCCAGCTGGGCCACATGCTCGGGGGTCACACGTTGCCCGTCGCAATTGCGCAGCACCGACTCCAGCACGATGCGCAGCGAGATCGGCAGGCGCTTGATGTTGGGGAACTGCCGGGCCAGCGCCGGCAGCGAATAGAACTGGCCGCTCTTGCCCGCGGGCGTGCTGAAGCTGGCGAGGGTGGCTGCGTAGGGATGCGACATGCGGGGCTCCTGAAGATCGGCCGATTGTGCGCAGGGCCGCGGAAATACGCTACCGTGCCGGCATGAGAACAAGCCCGCCGCCCGAAGACGCTGCCGCGCCGCCCGCGGCCCTGCCGCTGGCCGGCCTGCGCGTGATCGAGTTCAGCCATATGGTGATGGGCCCGAGCTGCGGCATGATCCTGGCCGACCTGGGCGCCGAGGTCATCAAGGTGGAGCCGCTGGCGGGCGACAACACGCGCCGCCTGCTGGGCTCGGGCGCGGGCTTTTTCGCGATGTTCAACCGCAACAAGCGCAGCCTCGCGGTCAACAGCCAGGACCCGCGCGGCCTCGAGATCGTGCTCAAGCTGCTGGCCGGGGCCGATGTCTTCAGCGAGAACTTCAAGCCCGGCGCGATCGAGCGCCTGGGCCTGGGGCCGGCGGCGCTGGCGGCACTGAACCCGCGCCTCATCACGGTCTCGCACAAGGGCTTTCTGCCCGGCCCCTATGAACAGCGCACCGCGCTGGACGAGGTGGTGCAGATGATGGGCGGCCTGGCCTATATGACCGGGCCCGAGGGCCGGCCGCTGCGCGCCGGTGCCAGCGTGAACGACATCATGGGCGGCATGTTCGGCGCCATCGGCGTGCTGGCGGCGCTGCTGCAGCGCGCCCAGACCGGCCGCGGCCAGCAGGTGCAGAGCGCGCTGTTCGAGAACAATGTGTTCCTGATGGCCCAGCACATGATGCAGTTCGCCGTCACCGGCCAGCCGGCCGCGCCCATGCCCAGCCGCATCTCGGCCTGGGGCATCTACGACGTCTTCAGCGTGCAGGGCGGTGAGCAGATCTTTCTGGCGGTGGTGTCCGACCGCCAATGGGCGCAGTTCTGCGAGGCCTTCGAGCTGGCCGATCTGCGCGCCGACGCCAGCCTGCTTAGCAACAACCAGCGCGTGCAGGCGCGCGACTGGCTGCTGCCGCAGCTGCGCGCGCGCCTGGCCGACTTCAGCGCCGCCGAGATTGGCGCGCGCTTCGAGGCGCGCGGCCTGCCCTATGCGCCCATCACCAAGCCGCAGGCCTTGTTCGACGACCCGCATCTGTGCGCCACCGGTGGCCTGGCGGCCGTGACGATCCCGCCCGACGCCAGCGCCGCCGGCCACGCGATCGAGACGCGCGCGCCGCTGCTGCCGCTGAGCCTGGATGGCCAGCGCCTGCCGCTGCGCCTGCCGCCGCCGGCGCTGGGCGCCGATACGGCGGCCCTGCTCAGCGAGCTGGGCTACAGCGCGGCCGAGCAGGCGCGGCTGCTGGCCGATCAAGTGGTGGGAGGCGCGGCCTAGGTGCTTGACCCGTCGGCTGGCCCTTTGCCCCGGCGTGCTAGCCTTCGGCCATGAACACCCCTGCCAAACCCAAGCTCACCTATTTCGATGCCCCGGTCAGCCGCGGCGAGGAATGCCGTCTGGCCCTGCACCTGGCCGGCGTCGACTTCGAGGATGTGCGCATCAAGGGCCCGGACTGGCCGGCCCTGAAGCCGCACACGCCTTACGGCAGCATGCCCTTCCTGGAGTTGCCGGGCCATGCGCCGCTGGCCCACACCAACCCCATCCTGGTGCTGATCGGCCGCCGCCACGGCCTGCATCCGGCCGACGACTTCGAGGCCGCACGCCACGAGGGCATGATGCAGCATGTGGAAGACCTGCGCGCCGTCGTGGGCCCCACCATCCGCATGGACGCCGACGAGAAGAAGCGCGTGCGCGAGCAACTCGCCGCCAGCTACCTGCCGGCCTGGGCCGCGGCCGCTGAGAAGAACATCGTGGGCGGCCAGCCCTTCTTCGGCGGCGACAAGCTGCAGGTGGTCGACCTGAAGCTGCACATGGCCGTACGCTGGTTCATCGGCGGCGCCGTCGACCACATCCCGGCCACGATCTTCGACGCCTATCCGAAGCTGATGGCCATCTACACGGCGGTGCGCGAGCACGCCGGCGTCAAGGCCTGGTACTCCAGGGGCTGATGATCGCCCCGCTCGTGGCGAAGCGGCTGCAGGCTCTGCCGGGCAGCGCGGTTGGCGCAGCCCAGCGCGCGCAGCGCTTGCGCCATGTGTACCTCGAGGTTGCGAGGGCTCAGGCCTAGCTCGCGGGCGACCTGTTACGCAGTCAGTCGTTGGCTGACGGCCTGTTAAGGCTGGGGGCGGCCGTTCACCTCGAATGTCGTGAGCGACAGTTCGCCGTGCCCAAAGCGGTCAGACTGCTAGCCGCCGGGGCGTCCGCCTTCGAGACCTTGGCTGGCCCGTCTGCAGGCAACGTACGCGACAATCTCGAAAAATCAACATAGGGAGTGCGGGGCATGCATCCATTCCGGCGGCTCACACGAGCGGCATTGGCGCGTAGGCTTGCATGATGGAGACACCATACGTTCCCCACCTCTACGGCGAAGCAGCTCAAGCGAAGCTCAGGTCGAGGCAGGGCTGGTTGACAGTCGGCGTGGCGTCTTCTATCCCCTGGCCTCAGGAAGATGTCTGGGTGCTGTACGACTGCAACGAGTACGTGCTGCGAGGCAAGAAGGCCGGCGAGGAAAGGCAGGAACCGTGCATCTCAACGCCTTGCCCCCGGGGTGACATCGACGCGGCGAAAACGCGCTGCTACCTGTTCGCCTCAGTGCTTGGGTGGTTCAAGGGCGGATATGTCGACGTGACTGGAGCCGTCTGGGGCACAGGGCCGGTGCTCTACGGCTCGCGCGATACCTTCACGACCACGCTCGATGGCACGAAGTTCTTCAGCTGCAACTACATGCCAGTCATCGTAGACAACCAGACCCGCAAGGCGTTGGCGTTCATGCGAGAGGGCAGACGCCTGCGACACGTCCACGAGCCCTATTCGTTCCTGAGCTTCTTCAAGGTCGTGGAGTCGCAGTTCACCTCCAAGGACCGCGTGGCCTGGATTGACGCCAATCTCGACCTGCTGGACGGCGATGCCGCAAAGCGGGTGACGGAACTGAAGGGGCAGGGGGTCAATGTCGGCAAACACTTGTTCGAGTCCGGCCGCTGTGCTGTCGCGCATGCGAGTCTGGGTGGTGCCATTGTCGACCCGGATACTCCAGCCGACCGTCGACGCATTGCCGAGGACCTGGATGTCATCGCCGAATTGGCCGCCAGGTACATCAAGGTCGCGGCGGGTGTTCCGGACGATTCCGAACTCTATGAATCGCGGGACCGCACGGCACCGTGGCATGGCCTGTTGCCAGCAGAAACTCTTCACAAGCTTCAGACGGGCGAAGAGGTCAGGGACCTGTCGGCGTTGGGACAGCTCCAGGACAACAAGGTGTCCGTGCGCCTGTGGGCTCGCGAAGCACCGGAGTGCATGCACGACATGCGACTGACTGCGGAGGGCTACGGTCCTGGGGTGGTGTCGTTCCTGGCCGTTAGCCGCCGGGAGACTGTGTTCCTACGCTTCGCTGTGGATTTCGCGAATGGGCGGATTCACACCCTGCTCGAAGAAGGGGGTGTGACCGACCAGTTCAACGAGGTCACTGAGGCCGAGGTCGAACACTCCACACGCTATTTCCACAGCGTAGTGGCAAACAGCCTGGTCGAGCTGTGCATCGAATGCGTTGACCCGGTGCCGTGCGAAATCGTCATCCCTGTGAACATCATTCCGCAGGTGCCGGAGAAGATGGTCGCCGCGGCGCTGGAACAGTTCAGGAAGCGCAAGGCACAGGCGCATTCGGCGACGGCAACAGCAGGCGAGGCTGCGGACGCGCACGCTTCAGGTATCCCCTCTGGAACACAGTCTGAAGGCGTCGGAGAGTCTCCCAAGTAGGGAGCAGCAACATGTGGGAAAAGCCGAAGACCCCTGAGGAAGCCAAGAAGTTTTCCGCTGGTCCCGCCGGCGTGGAATTCGAAAAGTACCCTCTCAAGTTCGCCATTCCGGCTTACTTCGGTGCCCCACCGAAACCGGGCACCGCGCTGACGGTCAACAGCGGGTCGGCCTCGCTGCTGCGCTTGAATGGTCAGTTTTTTGCACTGACCTGTTCTCATGTGCTCGATGGATACCGGCAGCGGATGGCCGAGGGCAAGTGCATCTTCCAGCTCGGGAACTGCGTGCTCGACCCACTGGCTCAGCTCAAAGCCGAGCAAGGAAAGCTCGACTACGCCCTCATTGCGCTGACTGAAGAGCAGGCCAAGAAAATCGTCAAGGCCGATGGTCCGTTTGATGGCACCTTCTTCTGCGAGCCCGCCCACTGGCCACCTGCTGAGGTGAAGGAAGGCGAATTCGTCACCTTCGGCGGCTTCCCTGGCGAGCTGCGCCAGGCCCTGTCCTTCGACGAGCTTTCCTTTGGGAGCTTCAGCATCGGGGCGTCACGAGTCACCTCGGTGAATGAGGACTATCTCGTGTGCCAATTTGAACGCGAGTTCTGGGTGAAGCACGGCCATGAACCGGAACCCGAGTGCATTGGTGGCATGAGCGGCGGCCCAGTGTTCGCCATTCGGCACGAGAATGACACCGACATCATGACCTACGAGTTCATCGGGCACATCTACGAGTTCTCCGAGAACTTCGAGCTTCTGTACGTCCGTTTGGCGCGAGCCTGGGTCACCTGAGCTGTCGAGGAAAATGGCGCATGCCCATGCTCGCTTTCCTGCCCTAGTTGAAAATTAAGGCGCCCATCGTCCAGGGCCAGTTTCACCTGTTCTCGCAAGGCGTCGGGGATGTACCGCCCGACGGTGTCGCCACCCAGGTTTCGGCCGAGACCATCGGCAAGGCGCTCTCTCAGTACCGTGAGTCAGCCAACTTTCCGCTGCGGACGGTCACGGTGCTCCAATACGACGGCCGGCCGCTTGGTGTGGATTTCGATGAAGGCCTCTCGGAGAGGATGATCCAACCGATCATTGCCCACAGACGCGTCCCGCGCCTTCACCGACATCGTTCGCGGATGCCTCGCCTTTCGGGCGTGGTGACGCCGGCTGCGCTCAAGGACAAGGCCAACCGACCTGAGATGCTCTCGGTCCCGACGGGACGGAGGCCCAGGACTGGCCTTACTGCTCGATCAGGGGGCGCAACAGCCTGAGCACGATCGCGCCAGCTATTCGGTCGTGGTCATTGTCCTTTGGCACGCGGACTGCGCCTCCCGCGCACATCAGCATGAGCGGAAAGCCCAGATGGTTGACCTCCATGACCGCCGGCTCGGTGCCATGGCTGATGCTGTCCCTGAGGGTGACCGTCCTGACCAGATGATGTGTCCATGCATCCTTTGTACCCTGTGGCCGCGTTAACCTGCGCGCCGAGCTGGCGCGCAGGTGGTTACGGCGCGCACATCGCTATCCCAGTAGATCAACGACTTTGAGGACGCAATGCACCTTGGCATCGAGAAGCATACGGGCGCCGTGTTTGAAGGATTTAACAATCCTGAATTGCCTGTTCATCCCAAGCCCGCTGTGAGTCAGTGCCACCTGATCGCTGTAGAGGACGACTGGAAGAAGATGCCCGGAGGGTTGTATCAGGATGCGTTCCGGTGGGTATTCCGGGAAGACTCGTTTGATCCGGTCTCCCGCATTCGACGTGGCCGCGTTTACCAGCCCTATGGTGGGGCGCAGCCAGACCAGGTCATCGTGATGCGTGATCCATCCCCGGATAGCTTGGGAAAGGGCTTCCACGCAACGACCCACACGCGCCTTGATATGTATCGCTACATGGCGTGCACGGCACTCCTAGTTGCGCCGAAGCGGGTGTACGGACTTACGTTCGTCATTGGTTCCGGAGCTGGAATTTCCGCATACACCATCGTGCAGATCGAAACCCTTGTGACCGGCGACGTCATGGTGACGTTGAAGGCAAAGACGGCATTTGGGGTGATCCCAGATCTCAAGGAGTCAGCCGTACCGGAGGCATCTCGAAAGCCTGTGCGCCAGGCCCTTGAGCGAGTAGTGAACTCGGCCTTTCGGGAAACCGCGGTTTCTGTTGTCGATCAATGCCGCAACGCGATGGCGACGATGCTGGCGCACTTCCTAGCCGCCGAGGATAAGGCTGAAGACCTTATACGCAAGGAACTTGCGCCGCTCTCCAAAATGCTGACGGACCGGCAGATGGAGGTTTGCGGCAGCGCCGCCCTGATCGTTGCCCGGATGCATTCGCGCGGGAAGTCGAATGAACAGCATGCAAAGGGGCTTCGAGAGCCGGTTGATGAGGATGCAGAGTTTGCTGTTCACGCGCTCGGGCTGGTGATGCGTGAGATCGGCTGGGCTGCGTAGATGGCCGTAAGAAACTCGCCCGGCGAATAGCGCTTCATGTTGGGCATGACAGGAAGTCTGGAACCGCTGCATTCCCGCCACTCAGCCCAAATCCGCACGGAAGCGAGCCCGGCACCTGCGCCCGCTCCCCGCTCGCCACCTCACCTCGTCACGATCGCAAAATTGCCCGGCGCCTTGTCGATCAGGCTGAAGAAGCGCACCAGGTCGATGCGGCTGCCGCTGGTCTTGAGATCGTCGCTCAGCAAGGTGTCCTTGATGCCGGCGGTGCCGGCCATCATCTTGATGAAGATGGGCTTGGTGAGGGTGAGCGTGGCGTTGGCCTCGGGGTCAGGTTGCTTCGCCACGCGGTGATGCAGCACCGCGTTCTCGGTCCAGAGGACATAGCTTTCGCCCACATCGCTGAGCAGCAGATTCACCTTCAGGTCCACACCATCGGCCTTGGGGCCGTTGAGGCCGGCGGCCATCGCTTCCAGGAAGCGTTCGGTGGGGGTCTGGGAGAGCATGTCGATCAGCGCCGCGCGGCTCAGGCCCTGGGCGGGTGGGCCCTGGCGCAGTTCGGCCGCGGCGGTCAGGTAGCTGTTGCGCCAGGTCGCCGCCTCGGCGGCATAGCCCATCTGCTCATAGGTGAGCGCCAGCAGCTGCTTGGCGCCGGCGTGTTCGGGGGCGCCAAACACCGCCTGGTTCAGCAGTTCGGCGGCCCAGCGGTACTCGCCCTTGTCATAGGCCTGCTGCGCCGCGGCCACGGCCTTGTCGGCACCGCCGATGAGCGCGAGATAGCGTTTGGCCGAATCGGCCGGCGGCAGCGGGTTGAGGTTGGCAGGGTTGCCGTCGTAGGCGCCCAGGTAATGCTGGTAGACCGCCTTGACGTTGTGGCGCAGCTCGCCGTAGTAGCCGCGCGCACCGAAATGCTTTTGCTGCAGCGATTTGGGCAGCTGGACCTGATCGGCAATCTCGCGCGGCGTCAGCCCGGCGTTGATCAGGCGCACCGTCTGGTCATGCGTGTATTTGTAGACATCGCGGTGCGTGGTGATGAACTGGGCGATGCGCGCCTGGCCCCAGATCGGCCAGTTGTGCTGGCCGAAATAGACCTCGGCGCCGGATTCGGCCACCTGCTCAAGCGCCTGCTGCATGTACTGCGACCAGCGCAGCGCATCGCGCACCTTGGCACCGCGCACCGGCAGGAGGTTGTGCATGGTCTGGGCCAGGTTCTCGGCGCCGCCATAGGCCTTCAGCTCGGGTAACACAAAGCTCAGCTCGGCCGGGGCCTCGGCGCCCGGCACGTTGTGGAACACAAAGCGCACGCCGTCCAGGGTCAGGTCTTGCGTGGGCGCGGTGATGAGCTGGTTGGGCGGCAGGATGCCGATGCTGCCGAAGGCCACGTTCTTGCCCAGGCCGGTGTCCACCAGGCCCTTGGGCGAGCGTTCCAGGTCGCGGCCGAACTGGTAGATGGAGCGGCGCGCCATCGCCGTGCCCACCATCACGTTCTCGCTGGTGGACTCCTCCATGAAGCCCGCCGGCGCCACCACCGGGATCTGGCGCGCCGCCACCTCCGCGGGCGTCACGATGCCCAGCGCGCCGCCGAAATGGTCGGCATGGCTGTGCGTGAACACCAGCGCCGTCACCGGCTTGTTGCCGAGCTGCTGGCGCGCAAAGGCCAGCGCCGCGCTGGCGCTTTCCCTGGAGGTGAGGGCGTCCACCACGATCCAGCCGGTCTTGCCCTCGATCAGGGTGATGTTGGCGATGTCGAAGCCGCGCAGCTGGTAGATGCCCTCGCGGACCTTGAAGAGGCCGATCTGCGCATTCAGTTCCGCATGGCGCCAGAGGCTGGCATTGACGCTGTCGGGCGCCGCGCCGCTGATGAACTTGAAGGCGTCGAAGTCCACCAGCACGCTGCCATCGGCCATCGTGATCTTGCCCTCGGGGCGGGCGATGAAGCCGCGCTTGGCGTCCTCGAAGTCCTGCGGGTCGGCCAGCGGCAGCTCCTTGGCGAGCTGGGCATTGAGCGCCCGCACGCTGGCGGCGGCCTCGCCGGCGCTGCCGCCCACGCCGCCGGGCTTGCCGCAGCCGGCCAGGGCTGCCATCAGCAGGGTCAGCTGGCAGAGGAGTTTGATCTGCGAGTTCTTCATCAACATCATCGTCATCGTCATCGTCGTCGTCTCCGGGAGGTGCTCAGACAGGCATGGCTTCGGCAGCAGCGGCGCGATGAGCGCCGCGGCGCGCATCCGCAAGAATCATCTCGGCGGCCTTCTCGCCGATCATGATGGTGGGGGCATTGGTGTTGCCGCCGATCAGGGTCGGCATGACGGAAGCGTCCACCACGCGCAGGCCGGCGACGCCATGCACGCGCAGGCGTGCATCCACCACCGCCAGCGCGTCGCCGGCCGGGCCCATTTTGCAGCTGCCCACCGGGTGGTACTGGGTGTCGGCGCGGCGGCGGATGTCGGCGAGCAGGGCCTGCTCGTCGTCGGCGCGCACCGGATAGAGCATCTTGCCGCGCACGCCGTCGAAGGCGCTCGATTCCATCAGGCGCTGCTGCAGCCGCGCACCGCGCAGCAACTGCTGCAGGTCGCGCTCGTCGCTGAGGAAGCGCGGGTCGATCAGCGGCGCCGCGCGCGCATCGCGGCTGGCCAGTTTCACTTCGCCGCGGCTGTGCGGGCGCAACAGGTCGACATGGCAGGAGATGCCATGGCCCAGATGCGGCTTGCGCGCATGGTCGTCGACGATGCCCAGCACGAACACCAGCTGCAGGTCGGGCGCCGCCAGGCCGGGCTGCGAGCGCAGGAAGGCGCCGGCCTCGGCAAAGGGGCTGGTGAGCAAGCCGCTGCGCTGCCTGCGCCATTCCGATACCGCGCGCAGCAGCTTGGCCGTGCCGCGCAGCGAGACGCCGAAGGTCGCGGTGTCGGAGGCGCAGCGCCAGCTCTGCACATAGTCGATATGGTCCTGCAGGTTCTGGCCCACGCCGGGCAGGGCCTGCTGCACCGGGATGCCGAGTTCCTGCAGATGCGCGGGCGCGCCGATGCCAGACAGCATTAGCAATTGCGGCGAACCAAAGGCGCCGGCCGAGACGATCACCTCGCGGCGCGCGCGCAACTGGCGCGTTTGCTTGCCCTGCAGCAGTTCCACGCCCACCGCGCGGCGGCCTTGCAGCAGCAGGCGCGTGGTGGTCGCATGCGTCAGCACCTGCAGGTTAGGGCGCTGCAGATTCGGTGTCAGGTACGCCTTGGCGGCGCTGCAGCGCTCGCCATTGCGGTGCGTCACCTGGTAGAGAAAGGCGCCTTCCTGCTCGGCGCTGTTGTAGTCGGGGTTGTGCGCGATGCCCTGGCTGGCAGCGGCGGCCAGAAACATCTGGTTGAGCGGGCTGGTGTGGCGCGGGTAGGTGACGTTGAGCGGGCCGCCCTGGCCGTGGAATTCGTCGTTGAACTGCTCGTTGTGCTCGCTGCGCCTGAAGTAGGGCAGCAGCTCGTCGTAGCACCAGCCGGGGTTGCCGAGGGCGGCCCAGTGGTCGTAGTCCCAGCGGTGGCCGCGCACATAGAGCATGGCGTTGATCGAGCTGGAGCCGCCCAGGGTCTTGCCGCGCGGCTGGTAGCCGCGCCGGCCGTTCAGGCCCGCTTGCGGCACGGTCTGGTAGGCATAGTTGTTGAGCCTGGTGGGCACCATCGCCACCACGCCGGCGGGGGCGTGGATCAGCACGCTGTCGTCGCGCCCGCCGGCCTCCAGCAGACAGACCGAGACGCCGGGGTCTTCGCTGAGCCGCGCCGCCAGCACACAGCCGGCCGAGCCCGCGCCGATCACGATGTAGTCGAATTCCATTCAGCCGCCCGCCTTGTTGCTACCGAGCGCGCAGCTTCGGGCCTGCACGGCCTGATGTCCAATGCATAATGAATCGGCATTCATTGCGCCAAACACATAATGGATCCGCGCCAGCTGCAGCACCTGATCGCCCTGGCCGATTGCGGCCGCTTCGTCGTCGCGGCCGAGCGGGTGCATCTGAGCCAGGCGGCCTTCAGCCGCAGCATCCAGGCGCTGGAGGCCAAGCTCGGCCTGAGGCTGTTCGACCGCGGGCCCAAGGGCGCGCAGCTGACGCCGGCCGGCAAGGTGGTGGTGGAGCGGGCGCGCCAGCTGCTGTTCGACCAGCATTGCTTCAAGCGCGATCTTGTGTTGCTGCGCGAGGGCTTGCTGGGCGAGCTGAGCTTCGGCGCCGGGCCGGTGCCGGCGGCCACCATCGTGCCGCCCCTGCTGGTGGCGCTGCAGCGCCAGCAACCGCGGGTGGTGACGCGCGTACGCAGCGGCCACGCCGACAGCCTGCTGGCCCTGCTGCATGCCGAGCAGATCGACTTCTTCATGGCCGACCCGCGCATGCTGCCGGCCGACGCGCGCCTGCAGACCGAGGCGCTCGGGCCCATCCATGGCGGCATCTACTGCCGGCCCACGCATGCGCTGGCGCGCAAGCGCGAGCTCAGCGTGGCGATGGTGCTGGAGGCGGGCATTGCCACCGTCGCGGCCTCGCCGCCGCTGCGCGAGATGCTGCGTGCCGCCTTCGGCCTGGGTGCCACCCAGGCGCTGCCGATCAAGCTGGAATGCGATGACATGATGACGCTGGCGCGGCTGGCGCGCGACAGCGACAGCCTGGTGCTGCTGCCACACGCGGTGGCGGCCGAGTTCAAGGGCCTGAAGCGGCTGCGCATGGGCGGGGTCGCGCCGGCGATGGCGATCACCATGCATGCGATCTGGTTGCGCGGCCGCAGTCTCTCGCCGGCCGCCGGCCTGGCCCTGCAACTGGCGCGCGAGCTGGCTCAGGCCCTGCCCGGGGCCGATTGAGGTTCGCGCGCGAGCCGCGGCAGGTGAGGCAGGGCGATGCTCAGCCACACCGCCACGCTGAAGTAGAGCGACATCCACAGGGCCTCGCTGCGCCAGGCCTCCCAGTGCTGCGTCACCACCCAGCGGCTGGCCGCATCCTGCAAACCCTGGGCCAGGCTCAGATAGGGGCGGCCGGCGAGTTCGTCGGCCAGCCAGCGCGTCCAGTACATGGGCACGTCCACCAGGAACATGTAGCACACATAGGCCAGGCCGGCGGCGCAGCAGGCCGCCAGCAAGGGCCGCGTGGCGGGCCGGCAGCGCGGCCACAGGGCCAGCATGCTGGCCACCAGCAGGGCCGCGCAGAGACCCCATAGCGACTCTTCCAGCACATGACCGAAGTTGGCCGTGGTGAGCACGGCGTGCCATGAACACAGCTCGGCCAGCGCAATCATCGGCAGCACGCAGCGCGCCACCAGCAGGCTGGGCCGGTGCCGGGTGGCGAGCGCCACGCCATGCAGGAGCAGCGCCCACTGCGCCGCAAAGCAGAGCTCGGCCACGGTGGCAACAGAGCGGCCCACCAGCACGCTGGACCACCAGGAATCCACCAGCACCAGCCGCGGCACGTCGAACACCGGCAGCGCCGACCGGTAGGCGCAGCCCAGCACATAGCCGGCCGAGAGCAGCAGCTGCAGCCGCCTGGCCGGCCAGGACTCGGAGCGTCGGCGCTTCAGCAACTGCGCCGAGACCAGCCACGCGAGCATATTGAGCGCCGCCACGCCGCACAGCATGGTCCACCAGATGAGCGTGTTGCTGCTGCTGTCGTCCATGGCACGCCCCGCGTCGCCCGGCTCAGTGGCCCTTCTTGGGCCGCCCGGTCTTCACCGGCTCAAGCTGTTCCAGCGCGGCCAGCAAGGCCTTGGCGTCCAGTGCCGCCAGCACCCGCAGGCCGGCACGCAGCAACTCGCTCTTCTTGGCCTCGCGCTTGGCACCCAGGGCGCGCTGCTTGAGTTCGGCGATCAGGCTGAAGTCCGCCTCGGGCATGGTGAAGCCGTCGCGCACCAGCTTGACGCGCGCCTTGGCTGGCTTCTTGTCGGCCGGCGCAGCGGCCGTCTTCCTTGGCACCGGCGTCACCGCAACTTTTGGCGCCCGCTTGGCGGCGACCTTCGGGGCGGCCGGCTTGGCGCGTGACGCTGACTTGACGGGTATGGTGGGCTTCTCGGTCGTTGCGCTAGTGGTGGTTTTTGAGCTTGGCATGTGCGTCAGATCCATGAAAGTGTATAAACAGTTTATGCACTTTACGGTCTTGCGCGCAAGCTCGGCCTGCACGGGGGCAGCATGGGCAGCGGCGCGGGCCAGCGCCGCGCCGAATCAGCGCCTGCGTGCCCAGGGGCCCAGCTGCCATTGTTCGATGCGGGCGAGTTGGCGCTCGAATGCGGCTGACTCCAACAGCGAGCGCCGGATCAGCCCCCAATGCACGCCCGCGGCATGCTGCGAACGCGCCAGGTCCAGGCACAGGCGGGGGCCGCACAGCGCCAGGGCTTGCGCCACAACGAGGGGTCGCGCCGCGGCCGGCATCATTGCAGGCGCTTGAAGGTCAGCTGCGCCGTCAGGGTGTCGCCAGCGGACTGGACGACGCGCTCGCTGAGAATCTCAGCGCGACCCTGGCGCGCCAAGTCCTTGATCTCCTGCGCGGCGCGATCGAATACGAGCGGATGCTCCAGCGCGCTGCCAGCGTGCGGCAACTCGGTGGGCACGCCCATTTCGGAATCCATGAAGACGGTTCTTGCGATAGACCACATCGTCGTTCTCCTGTCGGGTTCCAATGCCTTGGCACGTAACAGCGTCGTGGCAAGATCGATCCGAGTATATGGTGCAGCGCAGCAAAACAAGCCTTGTCGGCGCACCGACGCGGGGCACCGAAGGGGAACAACGATGAAAACCTTGATCCTTGTTCGACATGCGAAGTCCAGCTGGGATCGGACCGATTTGAGCGATGCCGAGCGGCCCCTGAGCGCGCGTGGCAAACAGGTTGCCCGCGCCATGGGCAGGCGCCTGGCGGCGCGTGGCATGAAGCCGGACTTGATCATCAGCAGCCCGGCGCTGCGCGCGCGCGCGACGGCGCGCCGCCTGGCACGCCAGATCGGCTACCGGCGTGGCGCGATTGTTGAGGCGCCGGGGCTTTACGAGGCGACGCTGCCGGGCCTGCTGGAGTTCGTCAGCGGTCTGGACGATGCCGCGGCGCGGGTGATGCTGGTGGGCCACAACCCCTCCCTGAGCCTGCTGGCGGGGCATTTCTGGCCCGCGGCGGGCGAGCTTCCCACCGGCGCGGTGTTGCGCCTGGACCTGCCGGCCAAGTCCTGGGCCGCGGCCGTGCGTTGCGCGCCGCTGGCCCTGACCCTGGATATCCCCCGCCTGCGGCCGCCGGCCGATGTCGTGGCATGCTGAGCCCGTTGAGGATTTCTATGGCGCACGTGCATGTCACATTGCATGTGCCTGCCGATCAGCATGCGCGGCTGTGGCGGGCCCTGGCCACAGTGACGGCCTGGCCCTGGGTGGAGACTGGGCGCGAAGGCGTGGGCCGCCTGCTGCGCCGTGGCGCGACGCGGATCGAGGCGCGGCTCGCGCGCGCCGGCCCGTTGCAGTTGCGGCTGGTGGCGGGATCGGCGCAAGGCCTGCTGGAGCTGGCTGCCAGCTGGCTGGGCCGCTACCGGCTTTGCCTGGACCTGCAGCCCGGGCTCGTCGACCTGGCCGGGCCGATGAAATCCAAGCAGGGCTGCGACGCCGCGCTGCGCCAAATGGTGGCGAGCTGCCTGGCCCAGGCGCTGCCGCAGCTGCTGGCGCTGAGCACAGCGCCGGGCGACGCCGAGGCCCTGCACCAGCTGCGCGTCAGCTTGCGCCGCCTGCGCAGCGTGCTGCGCGAATTCTCCGACTGGTCGGCGGCGCTGGACCCGCAATGGGACGCACGCCTGGGGGCACTGTCCCTGCCGCTGGGCGTGCGGCGCGATGACGACGTGCTAGCGGCCACGCTGCTGCCGCAACTGCGGGCGGCCGGCGCGCCCATGCTGGCCCTGCCCGTGCCGGCGTCGGCGGAGCCGGCGCATGCCATCCTGCGTTCGCCCGAGACCCAGCGGCTGCTGATGGAACTGCTGGTCTATGCGCAGGGCGATGCGACGCTCGAGTCCAAGCATGATGAGGTGCGGGCTGGCGCCACCGCGGCGTTGCGGCGCCAGCATGGGCGCTTGCTCAAGCAGGGCGCGGCCCTGCTGGCGGCGGGCGATGCCGAGCGCCATCGCCTGCGCAAGCGCGTCAAGCGGCTGCGCTACTGCATCGAGCTGTGCGCGCCCTTGTACCGAGGCAAGGCCTTGCGGCCCTGTCTGGCGGAGTTGCGCAGGCTGCAGGAGGCGCTGGGCGAGCTCAATGATCTGTGCATGGCCGAGACGGTGTTCAGCGCCCAGCTGGATCAGGATGCGCGGGCCTGGTTTGCGCTGGGCTGGCTGGCCGCGCGCCGCGAACCCTGCTTGCGCGCTGCCGCCGTGGCCCTCGATGCGCTGGCCAAGGCCCCGCGGTTCTGGCGCCGTTGAGCCGGCGCATGTGCATCGGCGTCGACGCAGAAAGGCGTGAGACCTTGGTCATGCGCTGCGGCATCGGAGCTCAGGCAAGCCGTTGACGCGGCCGCGGGCAGGCGCCGAAGCGGCCGGCCGTGAGGTCGGCGAAGGCGGTGAACAGCCAGGGGCAGCCCGGTGCCACGGCGTAGCACTGGCGATGGCCGGTGGAACGGCGCCGCACGGTGAGCAACTGGTCGGAGCGGCTGAGCAGGTGGCCAAGGTCCGGCGGCGATCCGAGCGCCATCTCGAAGTCCTCGGGCTCGAATCCCGCGATCTGCAGCGTGCCCTTGAGCGAGCGCCAGAGTTCCTGCTTCATGTCCTGTGGTGTGCGGTATGCCATGCGCGGCTCCTGTACGAGGCGTGACGCCGATACGCCAGCCCGTCGTCTGATGCTGCCCATGCTTTGTGACGCCAGCATGTCGGTCGGCGCGGGCTCAGCGGCCGTCCGTTTGCCGTCCATGCAAGCGCAGGCTGACGCCGAAGCCGCGCCCCTCCAGGCCCTCACGCAGGATCAGCAAGTCACCATGATGGGCGCGCGCCACCAGGGCAGCCAGACGCAGACCCAGGCCCACCGGCCCCTCGTCGCCGGCCTGCAGCAAGGTGGCTTCGAGCCGGGCGAGCCGCTCGGCGCTGAGGCCCGGTCCGTCGTCCAGCAGGTTCAGGGTCTGCGTCTCGCCCTGCGCGCTGCAGCTGAGCTCGCAGCGGCTGGCGCCGTAGCGGCGCGAGTTCTCGAACAGATTGGCCAGCGCCGCGGCCAGCAGATTCGGGTCGGCGTACAAGCGGCATTGCTGCCGTATCTCGACCTTCAGACCTTCGGGCGCCAGATGGGACACGAGGCTGTCCAGGCGCACGTCCTGTGTCTGCAGCTCGCCCTCGCTACGGAACAGCAGCAGCAAGGAGCTGACCACACGCTTGAGCCGGTTCACCGCCTCGCGCACGCGCTCCAGCCGCGGTCGGGCTGCCTCGGAGGCCTCCCGTTGCGCGATCGCCAGCTGCGCCTCCATGCCGGCCAGCGGCGTGCGCAGCGCATGGGCGGCATGGGCGGCAAAGGCCTGCTCGCTGGCCAGGCGGCGCGCCAGGCGCTGGCCCAGCTCCATGATGGCGGCGCGCACCTCGACGAATTCCTGCCGCGCCGGCGGCGGCAGATCGGTGGCGGCACGGGTGGGGTCGTAGGCCTGCACCTGCTGCGAAAGTTCCTGCAGCGGCAGCATGGCCTGGCGCACGCGGCGGCGCAACCACAGCGCGCAGCCCAGGCCCACCAGCAGGGCGCTGGCGCCCACCAGGCCGATGGCCTCGTAGCGCGATTCAATGCGGTCGAACCCCGGCTGGCCGACGTACAGCACCTCCCCGTCCTGCGGCAGGGCCATGGCGTAGACGCGGCTGTGGGCCTCGTTATCGCTGAAGCCCGCCTTGAAGGCAGGCAGCAAGGGCGTGGTGGGCGCGCGGTGCGAGCGCAGCACCACCTGCTGCCTGGCGTCGACGATCTGCCACACCAGACTCTCCTCATGCGGCGGGGCCGGCATGCTGACGCCCGCGCCGCGCGGCATGTCGTGGTGGTGCAGCACCAGCATGCCGTAAAGCATCTCGGCCGATTCCTGCAAGGTGTTGTCCAGCAGGTCGTCGACCTCGTGGCGCACGCTTAAGCCCACCACCAGGAACACCGCCGCCAGCCAGCCCAGGCTGGTGAGGGTGAGGATGCGCGCCAGCTCGTGGCGCAGCGAGGGCGGCGGGCTCATGCGCCGATGCGGTAGCCGAGACCGCGCACCGTCTGTATCAGCTCGCGGCCCAGCTTGCGGCGCAGATTGAACACATGCACCTCCAGCACATTGCTGGAGACCTCGCCCTCGAAGCCGCTCACCAGGGCGTCCAGGTCGGGCTTGGAGACCACCCGGCCGGCGCGCGCGGCGAGCGCGTCCAGCAGCGCCCATTCGCGCGCGGTCAGCTCCACGCGCTGGCCCTCGCGGTACACCGCCTTGGCGCTGCTGTCGATCTCCACCGCGCCAATGCGCATGCGCGGCGCCCCTTGCGCCGTGCTGCGGCGGCGCACCGCACGCAGGCGGGCCGCCAGCTCCTCGGGCGCAAAGGGCTTGACGAGATAGTCGTCGGCGCCACTGTCCAGGCCCTTGATGCGGTCGCTCAGCAGGTCGCGCGCCGTCAGCACCAGGCCGGGCGTGGTGACGCCGCGCGCACGCAGGCTGCGCAGCCAATCGACCCCCGAGCCGTCGGGCAGCTGCCAGTCCACCAGCAGGGCGTCATAGGGTTCGCTGATGACGGTCTGGGCATCCAGCAGGCGGGTGAACCAGTCCACCACATGACCCTCCAGGCGCAGGAAGTCGCGCAGGCCTTCGCCCAGGATTTCGTCGTCTTCAAGCAGCAGCAGGCGCATGATGGTGTGGTGATCGCAGGCTCGACGGTAGCATCCCGTGCCGGGCGCCGGCTTCAGCCTGGCTTCAGCTTGCGGCAGCATAAAGCGGGCCCAATAAGTCTCCCCCATGCAACTCGACCATCTTCTGATCTATGGCACGCTTGCCGCCGGCGCGGTGGGCCTGCATCTGTGGCTGCGCGGCCGGCGCGAGCGCGGCGCCGCCCAGGCCCACCAGGAAGCGCAGCAGGCCGGGCTCAACGAGCCGCCCTCCCTGCACCCGGTGGTGGACCCGGCGCGCTGCATCGGCTCGGGCGGCTGCGCCACGGCCTGCCCGGAGGGCGCGCTGGGCATCGTGGGCGGGCGCGCCACCCTCATCAATGCCTCGGCCTGCATCGGCCATGGCGCCTGCCACGCGGCCTGCCCCGTGGAAGCGATCTCGCTGGTGTTCGGCACCGAGAAGCGCGGCGTCGACATCCCCAGCATCACGCCGCAGTTCGAGAGCAATGTGCCGGGCATCTTCATTGCCGGCGAGCTCGGCGGCATGGGCCTGATACGCAAGGCCACCGAGCAGGGGCGCCAGGCCATCGAGGCGCTGCGCCAGCGCCGTGCCGACGCCGGCGAGCTGGATGTGGTGATCGTCGGCGCCGGCCCCGCCGGCATCTCGGCCGGCCTGGCGGCCATGCAGCATGGCCTGCGCTACCGCCTGATCGAGCAGGAGGATTCGCTCGGCGGCGCGGTCTACCACTATCCGCGCAACAAGATCGCGATGACGGCGCCGGTCAAGCTGGCCCTGGTGGGCACGGTGCGCATGACCGAGGTCTCCAAGGAAAAGCTGCTGGAGTTCTGGCATGGCGTGGTCGAGAAGACCGGCCTCAGGCTGCATTTCCGCGAGCGCATGGAACGCGTGGAGCGCCGCGGCGATGGCTTCGTGGTGCATACCAATGCCGGCAGCCATGCGGCGCGCTCGGTGCTGCTGGCGATCGGCCGGCGCGGCTCGCCGCGCAAGCTGGAGGTGGCCGGCGAGGAGCTGCCCAAGGTGGTGTACCGGCTGGTGGACGCCGAGCAATACCGCGGCCAGCGCGTGCTGGTGGTGGGCGGCGGCGACAGCGCGCTGGAAGCCGCGCTGGCGCTGGCCGAGCAGCCCGGCACCACGGTGGCGCTGAGCTACCGCAGCGCCGCCTTCAATCGCGTCAAGGAGAAGAACCGGCGGGCGCTGCAAGAGGCCGCCGAGGCCGGCCGCCTGGAGTTGCTGCTGAGCAGCCAGGTGCTGGAAATCGCGCCCGACACCGTGCGCCTGCGCGGCGCGGCCGGCGAGCTGCAGCGCCCCAACGACGCGGTGATCGTGTGCGCCGGCGGCGTGCTACCCATTCCCCTGCTGCAGCAGATGGGCATCGCCTTCCAGACCAAGCACGGCAGCGCCTGATCCGCTTCAGGGCTTGGCCGTGCCCACGGCCGCGTTGCGCGTCAGCGCGGCGGCATAGTCGGCCTTCAGTCCGGCATCGTCGGGGCTCAGGGCCAGCGCCTTCACATAGGCTGGCAGGGCCTCGGCGTGGCGGCCCAGGGTGGCGTAGGAGCGCGCCAGCATGGCCCAGCCGGCGGCATCGTCGGGCCTGGCCTGGAGGCGCTCGGCCAGGCCCTGCACCATCGCGAGCATCTGCTGGTCGCCCAGGGCGTGTGGCGCGCTGGCGGCGGCGGGCGCTGCGGCAGGCATGCTCGCCACGCTCGCCGTGGGCGCCATGGCCGGGCCGCTGCCCTCCAGCGTGGCCAGCGAATAGGCCAGGGTGCCGGCGCCCAGCAGGCCCGCGCCCGCCAGGGCCCAGAGCCAGCGCGTGGTGAGCCCGGCGCGGCGGCTCTGGGCCGGTGTCTGCCCCAGCAACTGGCCCAGCATGGCCTGCTCCAGCGCGCCGCGCGCGGCCTGGTGCGCGGCCGCGCTCAGCACGCCGGCCTGGGCCAGTTCGTCGAGTTGCTGCAGCTGGGTGGTGGTCTTGGCGATGTCCATGGTTGCCTCAGAGGTCGTAGCGCAGGCCGAAGTACCAGAACGAGCGGTTCGAGGTCTCGTTGCGGTTCGGTCCGCTGATGTCGCTGAACTCCATGCTCAGCTCGGATTCCAGCGCCAGCTTGCTGCTGGCACGGTAGCTGACGCGCAGGCCCGGGGCCCAGCGCTGGCTGCGCGTGCCGTTGCTGTCGTTCTGCAGGTAGTAGCGCAGCGCCGGCTCCAGCTGCCAGCCGCCGCCGATGCTGGACGAGTTGTTGTAGGACAGCAGCTTGCCGGTGTAGCTGAGGCCCTTCAGCAGGGTCAGCACCAGCACATGGGTGTCGCGCGGCGAGTAGAGGTTGGTGCCGATCAGCTGCAGGCCGCTGCTCCAGATATTGCCGGTGCCGGGCTGGCCATTGGGCAGGATGTCGGGCACCGGCAGCAGGGCGCCGACATTGGTCAGGCGCAGGTCGGCGCCGAGCTGCCAGTTGGCGGTGATGGGCCGTGTCACGCTGACCATCGCCTGGGTGCTGTAGGCGGTGGTGTCGCGCACCTGCTGGCGCAGCAGCGCCAGGCTCTGGCTGGCCAGCAGCTCGGCCAGGCGCGAGGCCTGCACCGCCAGCACCGGGTTCTGGAAGAACAGGCTGTTGCCCAGCGCCAGCATGGGCGTGGAGCGGCGGTCGTAGAGCGCGTTGACCACCATGTTGTCTTCCGAGATCCAGGTGGCTTGCGCCGAGGCGATGTTGAGGCCGCGCAGCTGGGTGTCGTAGTCCAGCATGCCCGAGGCGGAGAGATTGCCCGCCAGGAAGCGCAGCTCGCTGCCCACGCCGCGGCGGTCGATCTCGCCATCGATGCGCTGCTCGATCGCATAGACGCTGCCACCCACGCCCTTGGCGAGTTCGTCGGCATCCAGCGAGGCCCCGTAGAAATGGCGCTTGCTCTGCAGCAGGCTGTCGGAGGGTTGGCCGGCCACCGCATTGACGCGCCATTTGGGCCTGAAGCGGTAGCCGAGCTGCGCGCCGTCGAAGCGCCCCATCACGCCGGCGCCGGTGGGCGACTGCCGGCCCACGCGCAGGTTGATGCCCTGGCTTTGCAGGCGGTAGTCGGCGTACAGGGCCGAGAGCTTGTTCTTGCTCTTGTCGCTGCGCAGCAGGTCGGCGCTGTAGCTGTCGCGCAGCACCAGGCGCAGGTCGCTATCGGCGTCGCGCCGCCGCCAGTTGAGGTCCACGCTGGAGATCAGCTGTTTCTGGTCGGTGTTGGAGAGGGTGGCGTCCGAGACCAGCTCCGGCAGACCGCTGAGCGGCGAATCCTGGAAGTCCTGGGTGCGGATCTTGGACTGGCCGCCGTAGTAGAAGCTGGAGAGCGAGCCGCTCAGCGTGGTGCTGACGGCGGGCTGCGCGCCGGCGTCCACCACCTGCGGCGCCGGCGGGGCCAGGGTGAGCAGGGCCTCGCGGGCGCGCTCGGCACCGGCGCCTTGCGGGTAGAGCTTGAGGTAGAGCTCGTACTCGGTGCGCGCGCGCTCCGGATCGCCCTGGCGCCAGCGCGCCTGGGCGATCAGCTCCTGCGCCTCCTGGCTGGCGCCGCTGGGCGGCAGGGCCAGCAGCTCGTCGAGCTGGTTGATGGCCTGCTGGTGCTCGCCGGCCGCGATGGCCTGGCGCGCCGCCGCCAGCAGCTCCTCGGCCTTGCCCTGGGTTTGCGGGCCAGGTGCGGGTCTGAGTTCGGGCCTGGGTTCGGGCGCCGTCTCCGGCGCGGCGATCGCCGCCAGCGGAAAGCGCGGCCGCAGCGCGGCCAGCAGGGCCTGGGCCTCGGCGGCACTCCTGATGCCGCTGACCAGGGTCTCGATCACCGTCTTGCCATCGACCACGCGGCTGCGCTGGCTGATGCTGTAGTCCTGCAACAGCGCCGGCACGGGCACCGCGCCGGCGGCTTCCTGGCTGTCGCTGCGCTGCAGGATCAGGCTGATCGGCGCGGTGCCGGGGGTGGGGGAGGCAGCGGCGCCAGCGCCGGCGAAGGCCGCCCCCTGGCCGCGCAGCACCAGCTCGATGCTGCGCCCGCCCTGGGTGCTGCGCGCCACGAAGGGGGTGTTGCCGCTGAAGCGCAGCACCAGCTTGCGGCTACGCTCGGCGCCGCCGGCGGACTCGTCGGTGAGTATCAGCAGCGGGCTGCGGGCGCCGGCCGGCAGGCGGCGCTCGGAGCTGATGGAAAGGTTGAGCGGCTCGCGCGTGGGCAGCAGGTCGTAATAGACCTGGCCCAGGTCGCCGCTGCGGGCGCTGAGGCTGCGCAGCAATTGCACCGGTGTGACGAAGCGCACCTGCAGCACGGCGTCCTCGCCTTCGCGGCGTATCTCCACATCGTCCACTAATTGGGCCTGCGCCGAAGCGCAGAGCATCGCCAAGGTCAGTGCCAGCAGGCGCGGTGGCCTGGTAAGGGTCGGTTTCATGTGCAGGGTCTCAGTCCCATTTGGTGTAGGCCGCGCCCTTGTTGCCCAGCGGGCGGTGGCAGCCGGATTCGGAGCAGTCGGTGGGCACGGGGGTCTTGGTGCGGTGGGTCAGGGCCTTGCGCTCCATGCTGCCCAGGTAGCTGGTGCCGCTGGCATGGCAGGACTTGCACCAACCGGCGCCGCTGCCCATGCTGCCGTTGTGATTCATGCGCTGGCTCCAGGCGGTGGTGCTGTTGTGGCAGGCATTGCATTCCAGCGCCGCGCCGTTCAGCAGCTGCGATTCGGGGATGTGGTTGCTGGGCTTGGCCACCGCGCCCTGCGAGAGATAGCTGCCGTTGTGGCAAAGCTTGCACTGGCCGTTCACCGTGACGCTGCTATGCAGCCTGCCGTTGGCCCAGCTCGCGTAGCCACCCTTGTGGCAGGTGTTGCAGTTGCTCACCACCACGCCGGTGAGTGTCTGGTAGGGGATGTGCTGCGCCGGTTTGCCGTCGGCCGGCGGGTAGCTGCCGTTGTGGCAGCTGGCGCAGTCCAGCACCGGGAGTTGGGTATGGTTCCACTTCGTCGGTTTCCAGCCGACTGTGCTGTGGCAGGCGATGCAGTTGGTGGTCTGCACCGGGATGTGGTTGACCGGCTTGCCGGTGGCGGCGCTGCCGTTGTGGCAAGTTGCACAGTTGGTGGCCACGGTGAAGCCGCTGTGGTCCACCTTGGCGCCGAGCCAGGTGCTGGTGCTCTTGTGGCAGTTCTCGCAGACGGTCTGGCCCGCGTGTACGGCGGTGGCCGGGCGGTTGCTGAGGTGGCAGCTGCTGCACTGGCCGCTGACGCTCACGCTGGCGTGCAGCCTGGCCGGCGTCCAGCTCGCATAGCCGGCCTTGTGGCAGCTGTCGCAGTTGCTGGCCGCGAGGGTGGCCACCAGCTGGTAGGGCGTGTGCGCGGCGGGCTTGCCGTCGGCCGGTGGGTAGGCGCCGCTGTGGCAGCTGCTGCACTGGTTCACCACCGTCACCTGCGTATGGTTCCACTTCGTCGGCTTCCAGCCGGCGGTGCTGTGGCAGGCGATGCAGTTGGTGGCGGCCACAGGGATGTGATTGGCGCTCTTGCCGGTGGCGGCGCTGCCGTTGTGGCAGCTCGAGCAGTTGGTGGCCACCGTGAAGCCGCTGTGGTCCACCTTGGCGCCGAGCCAGCTGCTGGTGCTCTTGTGGCAGTTCTCGCAGACGGTCTGGCCCGCGTGCACCGCGGTGGCGGGGCGGCTGCTGAGGTGGCAGCTGCTGCACTGGCCGCTCACCGTCACGCTGGCGTGCAGCCGGGCCGGCGTCCAGCTCGCATAGCCGGCCTTGTGGCAGCTGTCGCAGTTGCTCGCGGCGATCGTGGCCACCAGCTGGTAGGGCGTGTGCGCGGCGGGCTTGCCATCCGCCGGCGGGTAGGCGCCGCTGTGGCAGCTGGCGCATTGGTTCACCACCGTGACCTGGGTATGGTTCCACTTGCTCGGCTTCCAGCCGGCGGTGCCGTGGCAGGCGATGCAGTTGGTGGCGGCCACCGGGATGTGATTGGCGCTCTTGCCGGTGGCGGCGCTGCCGTTGTGGCAGCTCGAGCAGTTGGTGGCCACCGTGAAGCCGCTGTGGTCCACCTTGGCGCCGAGCCAGCTGCTGGTGCTCTTGTGGCAGTTCTCGCAGACGGTCTGGCCGCTGTGCACCGCGGTGGCGGGGCGGTTGCTGAGGTGGCAGCTGCTGCACTGGCCGCTCACCGTCACGCTGCTGTGCAGCTTGGCGGGCGTCCAGCTCGCGTAACCGGCCTTGTGGCAACTGTCGCAGTTGCTCGCGGCGATCGTGGCCACCAGCTGGTAGGGCGTGTGCGTGGCCGACTTGCCATCCGCCGGCGGGTAGGCGCCGCTGTGGCAGCTGGCGCATTGGTTCACCACCGTGACCTGGCTGTGGTTCCACTTGCTCGGCTTCCAGCCGGCGGTGCCGTGGCAGGCGATGCAGTTGGTGGCGGCCACGGGGATGTGATTGGCGCTCTTGCCGGTGGCGGCGCTGCCGTTGTGGCAACTTGAGCAATTGGTGGCCACCGTGAAGCCGCTGTGATCGACCTTGGCACCCAGCCAGGCCGCGGTGCTCTTGTGGCAGCTCTCGCACACCGTTTGGCCGGTATGTACCGCGGTGGCCGGTTTGATGGCGGCGTGGCAGCTGGCGCATTGGCTGCTGACGCTCACGCTGGCGTGCAGTTTCGCGGCCGTCCAGCTCGCATAGCCAGCCTTGTGGCAGCTGTCGCAGTTGCTGGCCGCGAGAGTGCCCACCAGCTGGTAGGGCGTGTGCGTGGCCGACTTGCCATCGGCGGGCGGATAAGCGCCGCTGTGGCAGCTGCTGCACTGGTTCAGCACCGTGACTTGGGTGTGATTCCAGCTGCTGGGCTTCCAGCCGGTGGTGCTGTGGCAGGCAACGCAGTTGGTGGCGGCGACCGGAACGTGGGCAGCCGGCTTGCCGGTGGCGGCCGTGCCATTGTGGCAACTGGAACAGTTGGTGGCCACCGTGAAGCCGCTGTGGTCGACCTTGGCGCCGGCCCAGCTGCTGGTGCTCTTGTGGCAGTTCTCGCAGACGGTCTGGCCGCTGTGCACCGCAGTGGCCGGGCGCACGCTCAGGTGGCAGCTGCTGCACTGGCTGCTCACGCTCACGCTGCTGTGCAGCTTGGCGGGTGTCCAGCTTGCATAGCCGGCCTTGTGGCAGCTGTCGCAGTTGGCAGAGGCGATGGCCACGACGTTCTGGTAGGGCGTGTGGGTGGACGGCTTGCCTTCGGCCGGCGGGAAGGCGCCGCTGTGGCAGCTGCTGCATTGGTTGGCCACGCCGAGCTGGCTGTGGTTCCACTTGCTCGGCTTCCAGCCGCTGGTGCTGTGGCAGGCGCTGCAGTTGGTGGCGGCCACCGGGATGTGATTGACACTCTTGCCGGTAGCGGCGCTGCCGTTGTGGCAGCTGGCGCAATTGGTGGAGGCATTGAAGCCGCTGTGGTCCACCTTGGCGCCGGCCCAGCTGCTGGTGCTCCTGTGGCAGCTCTCGCACAGGGTCTGGCCGCTGTGCACGGCGGTGCTGGGCCGCACGCTCAGGTGGCAGCTGCTGCACTGGCTGCTGACCGTCACGCTGGCATGCAACTTGGCGGGGGCCCAGGCGGCGTAGCCGGCCTTGTGGCAGCTGTCGCAGTTGGCCGAGGCGAGCGCGCTCACGTTTTGGTACGGCGTGTGCGAGGCCGATTTGCCATCGGCCGGCGGGAAGGCGCCGCTATGGCAGCTGCTGCACTGGTTGGCCACCGTCAGCTGGGTATGGGCCCAGCTGGAGGGCTTCCAGCCGCTGGTGCTGTGGCAAGCGATGCAGTTGGTGGCGGCCACCGGGATGTGGTTGCTGCTCTTGCCGGTGGCGGCACTGCCGTTGTGGCAGTTCGCGCAATTGGTGGCGCTGTTGAAGCCGCTGTGGTCCACCTTGGCGCCGGCCCAACTGGTGCTGCTCTTGTGGCAGTTCTCGCACACGCTCTGGCCGCTGTGCACGGCGGTGTTGGGCTTGCTGCTGGCGTGGCAGCTGCTGCACTGGCCGCTCACCGTGACGCTGGCATGCAGCTTGGCGGGCGCCCAGGCGCTATAGCCGGCCTTGTGGCAGCTGTCGCAATTGGCCGCGGCCAGCGCGCTGACGTTTTGGTAGGGCGTGTGCGTGGCGGGCTTGCCATCGGCGGGCGGGAAGGCGCCGCTGTGGCAGCTGGCGCACTGGCTGGCCACGGCGAGCTGGCTGTGGTTCCACTTGCTGGGCTTCCAGCCGCTGCTGCCGTGGCAGCTGCCGCAGTTGGTGCTGCCCACCGGCATATGGTCGCTGCCCTTGCCGGTGGCGCCGCTGCCGTTGTGACAGCCGGCGCAGTTGCTGCTGGCGTTGAAGGCGCTATGGTCCACCTTGGCACCGGCCCAGCTGCTGCCGGCGCTCTTGTGGCAGTTCTCGCACTGGCTCTGGCCGTTGTGCACCTCGGTGGCGGGCTTCAACGCGGCATGGCAGGCGCCGCACTGGGCGCTCACGTTCATGCTTTGGTGCAGGCGTGCCGGCGTCCAGGCCGAGAAACCGGCCTTGTGGCAGCTGTCGCAGGCCGCCGAGGCCAGGGCCGCCACGTTCTGATAGGGCGTGTGCGAGCTGGGTTTGCCGGTGGCTTTCTGACCGTTGTGGCAGCTGGCGCAGCTGCCGGCGGCCACGCCCGCATGGTTGAAGTTGGAGGCGGGCTTCCAGGCGCTGCTGCGATGGCAGCTGTCGCAAGCGGCGCTGGTGCTGAGGTGATCGGCCGGCTTGCCACTGGCCTGGCTGCCGTTGTGGCAGCTCTGGCAACTGCCCTTGGCGACACCGCTGTGGTCCATGCGGGCCCCCGCGAAGCTGCGCGTGGAGTGGCAGGCATCGCAGGCCTGCTGGGTGGGAACGTGCTCGCTGGGCTTGACGGTGTTGGTGCGTGCAAAGCGCGCGCCGCTGGTGTGGCAGGACTCGCAGTCGCGCGGCGTGCCCTTGAACACGCCGCCGATATGGCAGCTCTCGCAGCGCTGGTTCTGGTGCGAGCCGGTGAGCGCGAAGCCGGTGCGCAGGTGGTCGAAGTCCTTGCCGGTGGCGGCCTGGGCCAGCCCGCACACCATCATCAACAGGGCCAAGGTCCAGAGTCTCAGCAGGGTGCTCATGGCGGGCCTTTGCGCGTGGCGTTGTCGTTCCGCAGCTGCGTCCAGAGCGTGGGCTGGTGGCATTGCTCGCAGCGCACGCCAAAGCCGCGGTCATGCGCGTCGTCCTTGGCGTGGCAGGCGACGCATTCGCGCTGCAACGGTGCTACTTTCTTCTTGTCAGCAGGTGCCGGCTGGCTGTGGCAGCTCTCGCAGCGCACCCTGGCATGCGCGCCCAACAGCTTGTAGTCGGTCTGGCGCTCGTGATCGAAGCGCCACAGCCGCCAGGCGCGCACGTTGTGGCAGCTCTCGCAGGCGCTGCCCAGGCGGGCCTTGTGCCGGTCGTCCTTGAGGTGGCAGCCGACGCAGTCGCGCGCCGCATCGCGGAAGCGCGGGCTCTGGTGGCAGGCCTTGCAGGCCAGCGCCAGATGCGCACCCGCCAGCGCAAAGCGCGCCTTGGCATGGTCGAAGCGGGTGTCCTTCCAGCGCAGCTCGGCGTGGCAGCTCTCGCATTGCTCGCCCAGCTGGCGTTCGTGTTTGTCGTCCTTGCGATGGCAGCTGAGGCAGTCCATCGGCGTGGCGCGGAAATGGCGCGCGTCCTGGTGGCAGGCCTTGCAGGCCAGCGTGGGCGCGGCATGCGCGCCGCGCAGGGCAAAGCGCGTGCGGGCATGCTCGAAGCGCGGCGCCTTCCAGTCCTGCTCGCTGTGGCAATCGGCGCAGCGCTCGCCCAGCGTGTTCTCGTGCCGGTCGTCCTTGCGGTGGCAGGCCACGCATTCCTTGGGCGCTTCGCGGTAGACCAGGCTCTGGTGGCAGTCCTTGCAGCCCGCTTTCGCATGCCTGCCCAGCAGGGGGAAGGCGCTGCGATCGTGGTCGAAGCGTTGCACCTCCTTCCAACCGCGCTCGCTATGGCAGCTCTGGCATTCGATGCCCAGGCTGGCCTTGTGCTTGTCGTCCTTGCGGTGGCAGCTCACGCAATCGGTGGCGAGCTTGTCCTTGTAGAGCGGGCCGCCGTGGCAGCTGGTGCAGCGCACATCGCGGTGCTTGTCGCGCAGCGGGTAGCGCGTGTCCACGTCGTGGCGGAAGCTCAGCTCCTTCCAGCGCGCGGTGGCATGACAGCTCTCGCACTTCTCACCGAACTGGGCCTTGTGCTTGTCGTCCTTGCGGTGGCAGCCGATGCAGGTTTGCGGGGTGTCCTTGTATTCACGCGTCTTGTGGCAGGACTCGCAGCGCGCCGGCAGGTGGGCGCCGGTGAGCGGGTAGCGGG
>Ga0208398_100351_pt1 | contig 35166 bp, 31 predicted proteins | sample LakWasMe79_HOW10_2_FD_183905 | JGI IMG/M metagenome (GOLD analysis project Ga0208398, IMG submission 183905) | Freshwater sediment methanotrophic microbial communities from Lake Washington under simulated oxygen tension - Sediment Metagenome... | ecosystem: Environmental > Aquatic > Freshwater >...
CGACCCATCGGCGTCAATCGCGCATGCTTATGGCTGTTCATCCGTTCTCCTGTTTGGGTTGCGGGAGGTCTCGACAACCCCAGCTTCCCAAATCAGGGACGGATGAACAACCTATCGGAACGTCACACCTAGCCAGGGCGGCGCGGCCGTTTCCGGGCCTCACTTGATCCGCTGCTTCTCGAGCTTGCGCGCCAGCGTGCGCCGGTGCATGCCCAGACGCCGCGCGGTCTCGCTGATGTTGAAGCCGGTCTCGGCCAGCACCTCGTGGATGCGCTCCCACTCCAGCGTCTTGATGGACGCGGTCTGGCGCTCGGTCACCTCCACGTCGGCGTCGCCCTGGCGGCGGGCGAACGCGGCCTCGATGTCGTCCGTGTTTGCCGGCTTGGCGAGGTAGTGGCAGGCGCCCAGCTTGATGGCCTCCACGGCGGTGGCGATGCTGGCGTAGCCGGTCAGCACGACGATCAACACCTCCGGGTCCCAGGCATGCAGGGCCTGCACGCAGGCCAGGCCCGAGGCGCCGCCGGCGAGCTTGAGGTCGACGACGGCATGGCCCAGCTCCTCGTCCTCGGGCAGCGCGTCGAGCAGGTTCTTCATGTCGTCCAGCCCGGTGGCGCGCACGACGCGCCAGCCACGCCGCTCGAAGGAGCGGCCCAGCGTGCGGGCGAAGCTGTCGTCGTCCTCGACGATCAGCAGGAAGCGGTCTTCAACGGCGGGAGGCATCGGGCGGGGATTGTCGGGGCAGCAGCGAGGCCAGCGGCAGCGTGAGGATGACCTCGGCGCCGCCGCTTTCCCCCTGGCCACGGCGGTTGCGAGCCTGCAGCCGGCCGCCCAGCGTGCGCGCGACGTTGACCGACAGGAACAGCCCCAGGCCCCGGCCGGGCTGGCCCTTGCTGCTCTGGTAGGGGTCGCCGAAATGCCTGAGACGCTCGTCGTCGAAGCCGGGGCCTTCGTCGAGCACGCTCAGCGTCAGCGTCTCGTCGTCCGGGCAGGCGGCCCGCAGCGTCAGCGGGGTGCCGGGGGCGGCCTCGGCGGCGTTGTCCAGCAGGTTGGCGACCACCTGCTGCAGCGCGCTGTCCGAGATGATCGGGGCGCCGGGCAGGTTCTCGCAGCGCACCGCCAGCTCCGCCTGCGGGTGGGCACTGCGCCAGCCGTCGGCCAGCTCGTCGATGAAGGCCTGCAGCGTCGTCAGCCGTGGGGCCTCGCCGCGCATCTCGCCGGCCGACATCAGGATGCCCGTCACGATGGCCTTGCAGCGCAGGATCTGGCGCTGCATCTCCTCGATCTCCTCGCGCAGCTCGGGCTCGGCGGCGAACGGCGCCATGTGGGCCCAGTCGCCCAGGATGACGCTGAGCGTGGCCAGCGGCGTGCCGAGTTCGTGCGCCGCGCCACTGGCCAGCAGGCCCATGCGCAGGATGTGCACCTCCTCGGCGGCGCGCTGCTGCGCCTCGGCCAGTTCGGCGTCGCGCTGGCGCAGGTTGCGGTTGATGCGCACGATGAAGACGCTCAGCAGGCCCACGTTGAGCAGGAAGCACAGCAGCAGGCCGCCGAGGTAGTTGGGCGACAGCGTCGTCGGCGCGGTGGCGTCCAGCAGCAGCGGGCGGTGCCACTGCATCAGCAGCACGAAGCCCGAGACCGTGCTGACGATGACGGCCAGCAGGTAGGCCGGCTGCAGCAGCACCGAGGCAACGGCGACCTGCAGCAGGTAGAGATAGATGAAGGGGTTGTCGCTGCCGCCGGCCAGGTAGAGCTGGCCGGTCAGCACGCCCACGTCCACCAGCAGCGCGACGCACAGCTCGATCTGCGACACCGGCTGCGCGAGGCGGTTGCGCCACAGGCTGAACAGGTTGAACGCGACGAGGATGCCCAGCAGGCTGAGCATCTCGGCCCAGGGCAGCGCGATGCCCAGGCCCACGTGCACGACCAGCACGGTGGCGAGCTGGCCGCCGACGGCGAGCCAGCGCAGCTCGATGAGCTGGCGCAGGTTGGCGCGGCCGGCGCGGCGCTCGGGGGCGACGACGACGGCCTCGGGGCTGGGGGGTGTGAACGTGGGGTTCAAGACGGCACGCGCCGGCGCTCCTCGCGGACCAGATAGATGGCCGCGGCGGCGGTCATGGCTGCGAGCGCCAGCCAGGTGGTGGCATAGACGGCGTGATTGTTGGTGAAACGCAGCACCGTCAGGCCGGGGCGCGGCCAGCGCTGCGGCTGCGTCGGGTCGGCGGCCTCGTCGACGAAGAAGGGAGCGACCGGGCCCACCAGGCCCAGCTGGGCCGCGATGCCGGCGACGTCGCGCGAGTACCAACGGCCTTCGGCCGGTTCGTTGCGACGCAGCGGGCCGCCACCGGTCTCGGTCAGCCGCAGCAGGCCGACCAGTTCGACCGGGCCCGCCGGAGCGGCATGCCGCTCCGGCGCGCGCTGCTCGGGTGGCACGAAGCCGCGGTTGACGAGCACGGCACCGCCGTCGTCCAGCCGCAGCGGCGCAATGACCCAGTGGCCGCTGCCCAGTTCCGTCGTGGCCTGCACCAGCACCTCGCGCGGCTCGAACTCGCCGCGCAGGCGCAGCCGGCGGTACTCGTCAGCCCTGGAGACTTCAGCGGACGCCGACGGCGGCGCGACGGGCTCGGCATGGACCTGGCGCTCGATGCGTGCGATGAGGTCCTGCTTCCAGCCCAGGCGCTGGACCTGCCAGCCGCACAGCGCCAGGAAGCCCAGGCTGGCCAGCGCCGCGCTGACGATCAGCGTGATGCGTGCGGCGCGGCCCATACCGCCTCGCTCAGGGCATGTTGCGCATCGCCGCAGGATCGGGCGTCGGCATCATGTTGGTGTTCATGTGATACATGACCCAGATCGAGCCGGCCATCATGATGACGACCAGGACGATCGTGAACAGCAGCGCCAGCATGGACCAGCCGCCCTCGATCTTGGCGTTCATGTGCAGGAAATAGATCATGTGCACGACCATCTGCACGGCCGCGAAGCCGAGGATGACGAAGCCGGTCACCTTGGCGCTGGGCAGCACCTTGCCCATGACCAGCCAGAAGGGGATGGCGGTCAGGATGACGGACAGGATGAAGCCGGTGAAATAGCCCTTGTAGCTGACGTGGAAGTCAGCCTCGCCGTCGAGGTGGTCAGCATGACCGTGAGCATGGTTGGCCGCCATCACAGCACTCCCATCAGGTAGACGAAGGTGAAGACGCCGATCCAGACGACGTCCAGGAAGTGCCAGAACATCGACAGGCACATCAGCCGGCGGCGGTTGGCGGGCGTCAGGCCCAGCTTGCGCACCTGGAGCATCAGCGTGACCAGCCAGATGCAGCCGAAGGTGACGTGCAGGCCGTGGGTGCCCACCAGCGTGAAGAAGCTGGACAGGAAGGCGCTGCGGCCCGGGCCGGCGCCCTCGTGGATGAGGTGCTGGAACTCGTAGAGCTCGATGCCCAGGAAGCCAAGGCCCAGCAGCCCCGTGACGGCCAGCCAGGCCAGCACCTGGCTCTTCTTGCGGGCCTGCATCGCGATCATCGCGAAGCCGTAGGTGATGGACGAGAACAGCAGCAGCGCCGTGTTGGCGGCCACCAGCGGCAGGTCGAACAGGTCGGCCCCCGACGGCCCGGCCGCGTAGGAGCGGCCCAGCACGGCGTAGACGGCGAACAGCACCGCGAAGATGAGGCAGTCGCTCATCAGGTAGAGCCAGAAGCCCAGCATGGTGCTGTTGGGCGGATGGTGCTCGCCGCTGTGGTCGTAGTAGACCGGCGCGCCGTTCACGTGGGTGGCAATGGTTGCAGACATGTCAGGGGCTCCCGGTCAGGCCGCCGCAGACAGCGCACGGGTGCGCTCGTCCTCGGTGCGGGTCACGACGTCGGCCGGGATGTGGTAGTCGCGGTTGTAGTTGAAGGTGTGGACGATGGAGGCGATCACGGTGGCGGCGAGGGTCAGCCCGGCGATCCACCACATGTGCCAGATCAGCGCGAAGCCAAGGGCGGTACACAGCATGGCGATGACGAAGCCGGCGCCCGTGTTCTTGGGCATGTGGATGGCGACGAAACCCTTCACCGGGCGTTGCGCGCCGCGCTTCTTCATGTCGTGCCAGGCGTCCTGCTCGTGCACGATGGGCGTGAAGGCGAAGTTGTAGTCCGGCGGCGGCGACGACGTCGACCATTCCAGCGTGCGGCCGTCCCAGATGTCGCCGGTGGTGTCGCGCAGCTGGTCGCGGCGCATGATGCTGACGGCGATCTGGATCAGGAAGGCGGCGATGCCGACAGCGATCAGCAGCGCACCAATGGCGGCGACGATGAACCAGATCTGCAGCGACGGGTCGTCGAAGTGGCTCGCACGACGCGTCACGCCCATCAGGCCCAGCACGTACAGCGGCATGAAGGCGACCCAGAAGCCGATCAGCCAGCACCAGAACGACACCTTGCCCCAGAAGGCGTCCAGACGGAAGCCGAAGGCCTTGGGGAACCAGTAGTTGATGCCCGCGAAGATGCCGAACACCACGCCGCCGATGATGACGTTGTGGAAGTGCGCGATCAGGAACAGGCTGTTGTGCAGCACGAAGTCCGCCGCCGGCACGGCCAGCAGCACGCCGGTCATGCCACCGATGACGAAGGTCAGCATGAAGCCCACGGTCCACAGCATCGGCACGTCGAACTTGATGCGGCCGCGGTACATCGTGAACAGCCAGTTGAAGATCTTGGCGCCCGTCGGGATCGAGATGATCATCGTCGTGATGCCGAAGAAGCTGTTCACGCTGGCACCCGAGCCCATCGTGAAGAAGTGGTGCAGCCACACGAGGTAGGACAGGATGGTGATGACGACCGTGGCATAGACCATGGACGCGTAGCCGAACAGCTTCTTGCGGCTGTAGGTGGACACCACTTCCGAGAAGATGCCGAACACCGGCAGGATCAGGATGTAGACCTCGGGGTGGCCCCAGATCCAGATCAGGTTCACGTAGAGCATGGCGTTGCCGCCCATGTCGTTCGTGAAGAAGTTGGTGCCGAGGTAGCGGTCGGCCGTCAGCAGCACCAGCGTCGCCGTGAGGATGGGGAAGCTGGCAACGATCAGCACGTTGGTGCACAGCGAGGTCCACGTGAAGACGGGCATCTTCATCATCGTCATGCCCGGCGCGCGCATCTTGACGATGGTCGCGATCAGGTTGATGCCCGACAGCGTCGTGCCCACCCCCGCGACCTGCAGCGCCCAGATGTAGTAGTCCACCCCCACGTCCGGGCTCGCCAGGATGCCCGACAACGGCGGATAGGCCAGCCAGCCGGTCTTGGCGAACTCGCCGATGAACAGCGAGACCATCACCAGGATGGCGCCGCCGGCGGTCATCCAGAAGCTGAAGTTGTTCAGGAACGGGAAGGCCACGTCGCGCGCGCCGATCTGCAGCGGCACGACGTAGTTCATGAAGCCCGTCACCAGCGGCATGGCGACGAAGAAGATCATGATGACGCCGTGCGCCGTGAAGATCTGGTCGTAGTGATGCGGCGGCAGGAAGCCGGCGTTGTCACCGAAGGCCATGGCCTGGTGGGCGCGCATCATGATCGCGTCCGCGAAGCCGCGCAGCAGCATCACGACACCGAGGATGATGTACATGATGCCGATCTTCTTGTGGTCGATGCTGGTGATCCAGTCGCGCCACAGCGGCCCCCAGAGGCGGAACTTGGTCAGCAGCGCCAGCACGAGAAGCCCGCCCAGGGCCACGGCGGCGAAGGTGCCGATCAGGATGGGCTCGTGGTAGGGAATCGCTTCCCAGCCGAGGCGGCCGAGGATGGGGTGGAGCTGCTCGGCGGCAGCCTGGTGTTGTGCAGTGGACATCGTCGGACTCAGTTCTTCGGCGTGGCGGCGGAAGCCGTCTCGATGGGCAGGCCCAGCGGGTTGGTGGGCGTGCACAGCCCGGCGACGACGATGCGCTCGCGCTGCACACCGTCGACGTCGCGCCAGGAGCTGCGCATGGTGCTGGCCACGCCGCCCTTGCCGGCGCCGCCGGCGGCATCGATGGCCATCATCTGGCTGGCGCACATCTTCTTGCCGTCGACACAGCGTTCGACGATGGCGCTCCACAGGCCCGGCTCCACGCTGGCGAAGCGTCGCACCGGCTCCTTCGTGCTGGGCTGTTCGAGCTGCATGTACTCGGCGCGGGTCAGCGTATTGCCGCCAGCCCTGTTGCTGTCGATCCAGCGCGCGAACTCGTCGTCCGACAGGCCGTGGAACTTGAAGCGCATGCCGGAGAAACCGGCGCCGCTGTAGTTGGCGGACTGGCCGTCATAGACACCGGCCTTGTTGATGATGGCGTGCAGCTGCGTCTCCATGCCCGGCATCGTGTAGATCATGCCGGCCAGCGCGGGCACGTAGAAGGTGTTCATCACCGACGTGGACGTGAGGCGGAAATGAATGGGGCGGTCCACCGGCGCGGCCATCTCGTTGATGGTGGCGATGCCCTGCTCGGGGTAGATGAAAAGCCACTTCCAGTCCATGGACACCGCGTAGACCTCCAGCGGCTTCACGTCGGCGGCCAAGGGCCGGCCCTCGGCGATGCGGTCCAGCGGGCGGAAGGGGTCCAGCTTGTGCGTGCTGATCCAGGTGATCGCGCCCAGCGCGATGATGATCAGCAGCGGCGCGCCCCAGATCACCAGCTCAAGCCGGGTGGAGTGGTCCCAGTCCGGCGAGTACGTCGCCTCGGCGTTGGACTGCCTGTAACGGTAGGCAAAGTACAGCGTCAGCGCCATCACCGGGACGATGATCAGCGACATCAGCAGCGTTGCGGTGACGATGAGGTTGGCCTGCTGTTGGGCGATGTCGCCATGAGGCTTCATCACGACGGCGTTGCAACCAGCGAGCAGCAGGCCGGCCATCAGGACCGGGACACGGCAGAGGAGAGTCTTGTAGGGGTACATCCTGAGAGGCGCGCGAGGGTTAACGATCTTGCGTGCAACGACGGAATGTAAGTTGATTGAGCTAAATCAACGATAGGACATTTTGTCCTAGGCACAGACGGAGACAAGCCGACATGGCAATCGCTAGCAGTACCTTCCACACCCCCCAATCCGGCCCCGCGAGCCCGCGCACGGACGAGGATCTGGCCCCGGGCGACATCGCCGTGGGCGTCATCATCGGCCGGGCCTCGGAGTATTTCGACTTCTTCGTTTTCGGCATCGCCTCGGTGCTGGTCTTCCCCCAGCTGTTCTTCCCCTTCACGGACCCGCTGACCGGCACCCTCTACGCCTTCCTGGTCTTTGCGCTGGCCTTTGTCGTCCGACCGGTCGGCACGCTGATCGGCATGGCCATCCAGCGCCACTTCGGCCGCTCGACCAAGCTGACGGCCGCCCTCTTCCTGCTCGGCTGCTCCACGGTCGGCATGGGCCTGCTGCCCAGCTATGCAGAAGCCGGCGGCATGGCCATCGCGCTGCTGGCGCTGGCCCGCGTGGGCCAGGGGCTGGCCCTGGGAGGCTCGTGGGACGGCCTGCCGTCGCTGCTGGCCCTGAACGCGCCGCCGCACCGCCGCGGCTGGTACGCCATGCTGGGCCAGCTCGGCGCGCCGCTGGGCTTCTTCGTCGCCTCGGGCGTGTTCCTGTACGTCTACAGCAGCCTGGACACCAAGGACTTCCTCTCCTGGGGCTGGCGCTTCCCCTTCTTCACGGCCTTCGCGATCAACGTCGTGGCGCTGTTCGCCCGGCTGCGCCTGGTCGTCACGCATGAGTACGAGAAGCGCATGGAAGAGCATGAGCTCGACCCCGCCTACCTGCGCGAGCTGCTGCCGGCCCAGGGCCACCACATCGTCATCGGCGCGTTTGCTGCGCTGGCCAGCTACGCCCTGTTCCACCTGGTGACGGTCTTCCCGCTGTCCTGGGTGGCCTTGTTCGGTGAACAAGGCGTCGAGGATTTCATGAAGATGGAACTGCTGGGCGCCGCCTTCGCGGCCGTGGCCATGCCGATGTCCGGGCTCATCGCCGACCGCATCGGCCGGCGCAGCTTCCTGGGGGCGCTGGCCGTCGCCATCGGCGCCTTCGCGCTGTTCGCGCCCTTCATGCTGGGCGGCGGCAAGCCGGGCCAGGCGACCTTCATCCTGGTCGGCTTTGTGCTGCTGGGCCTGTCCTACGGCCAGGCGGCGGGGTCGGTGACGTCCAACTTCCTGCCGCACTTCCGCTACACCGGCGCCGCGCTGACGGCCGACATGGCCTGGCTGCTGGGCGCAGCCTTCGCGCCGGTCGTCGCACTGTTCCTGTCGTCGCGCTTCGGCCTCGTGTCGGTCAGCGTCTACCTGCTGTCCGGCGTCGTCTGCACGCTGCTGGCGCTGCGGGTGAACAAGCGGCTGCAGGCCGCGGCGGTGGTGCAGGACTGAACACCCCTGCGCCGGAAGAGCAGGCGGGCCGGCGGCCCGCCTTTCTTTTGCACAAACAGTTTCCACAACAAGAAAGTCTTCATACACTTAGCCGTCAAAGAAACTTTCAAGCCGCCATGTCCCTGACGCTGCATTACCACCCGCTGTCCTCCTACTGCTGGAAAGTCCTGATCGCGCTGCACGAGAACGGCACGCCGTTCGAGGCCCGCCACGTCAACCTGGGCGACCCGGCCGAGCGCGCGGCCTATGCCGGGCTCTGGCCCACGGCCAAGATCCCCCTGCTGGTCGACGGCGACCGGGTCGTGCCCGAGACCTCGATACAGATCGAGTACCTGGACCACCACCATCCCGGCCGGCTGCGCCTGCTGCCCCAGGATTTCGACGCGCGGCAGGAGGCGCGCCTCTGGGACCGGGTCTTCGACCTCTACGTGATGACGCCCATGCAGCGCTTCATCGCCCAGCAGCTGCGCCCGGAGGCCGAGCGCAATGCCGCCACCTTGACCGGCGCCGTCAACGACCTCGGCATGGCCTACGACCTCATCGAAAGCCGCCTGGGCGAGCGCACCTGGGCCGCCGGCGAAGCCTTCACGATGGCCGACTGCGCCGCCGCGCCGGCGCTGTTCTACGCCGCCGTCGTGCGCCCCTTCGCGCCGGGCCACCGGAAGCTGGGCGCCTATTTCGAGCGCCTGCTGGCCCGCCCCTCGGTCTGGCGCTGCATCGTCGAGGCCCGTCCCTTCTTCCAGTACTACCCCTTGCGCCATGCCCTCCCCGCACGCTTCCTCGCCGACTGAGCCGCTGGACCGTCTCTTCGTGGCGCTGGCCGACGGCAACCGCCGCGCCATGGTGGACCGGCTCAGCCGCGGGCCGGCCTCGGTGTCGGAGCTCGCCCGGCCGCTGGATCTTCGCCTGCCCTCGGCGGTCAAGCACCTCGCGGTGCTGGAAGCCGGCGGCCTCGTGCTGTCGGACAAGGCCGGCCGCGTGCGCACCTACCGCATCGCGCCGGATGCCTTCGGTGGCCTGGAGGCCTGGGTGGCCGAGCGCAAGGCCCTGTGGCATCGCCAGTTCGACGCCCTCGACGCCCTTCTCGCCGCACAGGACACGCCATGACGACGCCCGCCACCCACACCAGCTTCGTGCTGGAGCGTTCCTTCAAGGCCTCGGCTGCCCGCGTCTTCGCCGCCTGGGCCGACCCGGCCACCAAGCTGCGCTGGAACGACTGCCACGCGCAGACGCAGGTGCCCGAGTTCAGCATGGACTTCCGCCCCGGCGGCCACGAGACCTACCGCAGCAGGCTGCCCGACGGCACCCGGCTGGCGGTCGACAAGGTCTTCCTCGACATCGCCGAGAACGCCCGCATCGTCTTCGCCTATGCCATGGCCGCGGACGGCCGCGCGCTGTCCGCCTCCCTCGTCACCGTCGAGCTGGCGGACGCGCCGGGCGGCTCGACGCTGAAGCTCACCGAGCAGCTCGCCTACCTCGACGGTCACATGGACATCGAGCAACGCCGCCGCGGCACCGAAGAGGGCCTGGCCCGGCTGATGCTCGAGGTCGACGCGGCTTAACCCAGCGCCTTGCGGGCGTTCTGGAACATGCGCAGCCAGGGGCTGTGCTGGGCGCGGTCGCCCGAGGTCCAGCTCATCTGCACGTTGCGGAACACCCGCTCCGGATGGGGCATCAGCGCGGTGAAGCGGCCATCGGCCGTCGTCACCGAGGTGAGGCCGCCGGGGCTGCCATTGGGGTTGAACGGATAGGCCTCGGTGGCCTGGCCGTGGTTGTCGACAAACCGCATGGACGCGATGACCCTGGACGCGTCACCCTGGCGGGCGAAGTTCGCAAAACCCTCGCCGTGCGCAACGGCAATGGGCACGCGGCTGCCGGCCATGTCCTTGAAGAAGACGCTGGGCGAGTCCAGCACCTCGACCAGCGCAAGTCGCGCCTCGTACTGCTCGCTCTGGTTGCGCGTGAAGCGCGGCCAGGCCTCGGCGCCCGGGATGATGGGCGCAAGCGCGGCCAGCATCTGGCAGCCGTTGCAGACGCCCAGGGCCAGCGTGTCGGAGCGCGAGAAGAAGGCGCGGAACTGCTCGGTCAGCACCGGGTTGAACATGATGCTGCGCGCCCAGCCCTCGCCGGCGCCCAGCGTGTCGCCGTAGCTGAAGCCGCCGCAGGCGACGAAGGCCGCGAAGCCGTCCAGCTTGACCGCGCCCGACTGCAGGTCGCTCATGTGCACGTCGAAGCTGTCGAAGCCGCCCAGCGACATCGCATAGGCCATCTCGACGTGCGAGTTGACCCCCTGCTCACGCAGGATGGCGACCTTGGGGCGAGCGCCCGTGGAGACGAACGGCGCCTCGGGCGTGAATGTGAGGTGGACGTGCAGACCGGGGTCATCCGCCTTGCCGGCCGCGGCATGTTCGGCATCGGCACCGGCCGGGTTGTCGCGCAGCCTGGCGATGCGCCACGACACCTCGTCCCAGGTCTGCTGCAGCGCCGTCAGGTCGGCGCTGAAGACCTTCTTCGCGTCACGCCAGACCTCCATCTGCCGTGCCCCATTGGGCTTGGCGACGACGTGCGAGTGCTTCGACAGGCCGTGCGCACGCAGCACCTGCAGGACGGCGTCGCGGTCGGCCGCGCGGACCTGGATCAGCGCGCCCAGCTCCTCGCTGAACAGCGCGCGCAGCGTCAGCTCGTCCCGGCGGGCGCTGACCTGGGCGGCCCAGTTCTTGGAGTCGCCCATGTCGGCGCGGCTGTCGCTGATGCCGTCGCCCTCGGTGACCAGCATGTCCACGTTCAGGCTCAGGCCGGTCTGGCCGGCGAAGGCCATCTCGCAGGCCGCCGCCCACAGGCCGCCGTCGGAACGGTCGTGATAGGCCAGCAGCTTGCCCGCCGCGCGCAGTTCGTTGATGGCGTTGACGAGGGCCACCAGCAGCTGGGGGTCATCCAGGTCCGGCACGTCGGCGCCGAACTGGTTCAGCGTCTGCGCCAGGATGGAGCCGGCCATGCGGTGCTTGCCCTGACCCAGGTCGACGAGGATGGCGCACGAGTCTTCGCGCTGCCACTCCGGCGTCAGCGTGCCCCGCACGTCGGCGATGCTGGCAAACGCCGTGACGATGAGCGACACCGGGGCGGTGACCTGCTTGTCATCCCACTTGGTGCGCATGGACAGCGAATCCTTGCCCACGGGGATGGAAATGCCCAGGGCCGGGCACAGCTCCATGCCGACGGCCTTGACGGTGTCGAACAAGGCCGCGTCTTCGCCGGCCTCGCCGCAGGCCGCCATCCAGTTGGCGCTGAGCTTCACGCGGGAGAGCTCGATGGGCGCGGCCAGCAGGTTGGTGATGGCCTCGGCCACGGCCATGCGACCCGAGGCGGGCGCGTTGACGGCCGCCAGCGGCGTGCGCTCGCCCATGCTCATGGCCTCGCCGGCAAAGCCCTTGAAGTCGGCCAGCGTGACGGCGCAGTCCGCCACCGGCACCTGCCAGGGGCCAACCATCTGGTCGCGGTGGTTCAGGCCGCCCACGGTGCGGTCGCCGATGGTGACGAGGAAGCGCTTGTTGGCCACGGTCGGGTGGCGCAGCACGTCCAACGCGGCCTGTTCCAGCTTCACGCCGGTCAGGTCCAGCGTGCCGCCGTCGCGGGCCACGCGGGTCACGTCGCGATGCGTCTTGGGCGGCTTGCCGAGCAGCACGTCCATCGGCATGTCGATGGGGTGGCCGGTGACTTCGGCGTCGCCATCCACCAGCTTCAGCTCACGCTCCTCGGTCGTCACGCCAACCACCGCGAACGGGCAGCGCTCACGCTCGCAGAACGCCGCGAACTGATCCAGGCTCTGCGGCGCGATGGCCAGCACGTAGCGCTCCTGGCTCTCGTTGCACCAGATTTCCTTCGGGGCCAGACCCGACTCCTCCAGCGGCACCTTGCGCAGGTCGAAGCGCGCGCCGCGGCCGGCGTCGTTGACGAGTTCGGGGAAGGCATTGGAGATACCGCCCGCGCCGACGTCGTGGATGGCCAGCACCGGGTTGTCCTGCCCCAGGCCCCAGCAGTGGTTGATGACCTCCTGCGCGCGGCGCTCGATCTCGGGGTTGCCGCGCTGCACGGAGTCGAAGTCCAGGTCGGCCGTGTTGGTGCCCGCCGCCATCGACGACGCGGCGCCGCCGCCCATGCCGATGCGCATGCCCGGGCCGCCCAGCTGGATCAGCAGCGTGCCGGCGGGGAACTCGATCTTCTTCGTCAGGTCCGCGCGGATGGTGCCCAGGCCGCCGGCGATCATGATGGGCTTGTGATAGCCGCGGCGCAGGCCGGCCACGGTCTGCTCGAAGACGCGGAAGTAGCCCGCCAGGTTGGGCCGGCCGAATTCATTGTTGAACGCCGCGCCGCCCAGCGGGCCGTCGATCATGATCTGCAGCGCGCTGGCGATGTGGGCCGGCTTGCCGACGGGTTGCAGCTCCCAGGGCTCGGCAAGGCCCGGCAGGTGCAGGTTGGACACCGAGAAACCCGTCAGCCCCGCCTTGGGCTTGGAGCCTCGGCCGGTGGCACCTTCGTCGCGGATCTCGCCGCCGGCGCCCGTGGACGCGCCCGGGAAGGGCGAGATGGCCGTCGGATGGTTGTGCGTCTCCACCTTCATCAGCACCTGGGCCTGCTCGGGGCGGGCCACGTAGGCGGCACCGGCCTTCGGGGCGGGGATCCAGCGCTCGATGGCGTGGCCTTCCATGACGGCCGCGTTGTCCGAGTAGGCGATGACCGTGTGCTGCGGGTTCAGCTTCTCGGTGTTGCGGATCATGCCGAACAGCGAGAGCGGCTGGGCCTCGCCGTCGACCGTGAACGACGCGTTGAAGATCTTGTGCCGGCAGTGCTCGCTGTTGGCCTGCGCGAACATCATCAGCTCGACGTCGCTGGGGTTGCGGCCCAGCTTCTTGAAGTTGGTGTCGAGGTAGTCGATCTCGTCGGCCGACAGCGCCAGGCCGAACTCGACGTTGGCCTTCTCCAGCGCGGCACGGCCCGCGCCCAACACGTCCACGTGCGCCAGCGGCTCGGCCGTGCGTTCGTCGAAGAGATGGGCGGTGTCCTCGCGGCTGAAGCACGCCGACTCGGTCATGCGGTCGTGCAGCAGCGCGGCGCAGGCGTTCAGCTCCTCGGGGCTCAGCGGCTTGGCCCCGCCGAGCAGGCCACTCTTGGTCGCGACGCGGTACTCGACGACGCGCTCGACGCGCTTCAGCACCAGGCCGCAGTTGCGGGCGATGTCGGTGGCCTTGGAGGCCCAGGGGCTCACCGTGCCAAAGCGCGGCGTGACGACGACCAGCGATCCTTCTGCGCCTTCGACGGCCGGCTCGCCATAGGTCAGCAGCGCGGCGAAGCGCTCGCGGGCTCCGGCATCGAGCGGCGCATCCGTCCAGACCCAGTGCACCGCGCGGGCGCTGACGCCGGTGATGCGGGCACTGACCTCTTGCAGCCTGGCCAGCAGGGCCTGGGCGCGGAAATCGGAAAGGGCGTTGCCGCCCTCGAAATGGGTCAGATGCAAGGTCAGGGCCATGGGGATCCGGGGAAGCTGGGCGCGGGCGCGAGGCACGCGTTTCTCTGGAGGCACCGTCCCGAGGCGGGGACAGCGTGCGGGCGCCCGGGATTCTACTGAGCCCCCTCGGCCCGGCGCCGAAACTCACGCGGTCGAGTCGGCCCAGACTCATCCGGTTCGCGGGGAAGTACGGATCGAAGGGCGCTGCACCCGAGGGTAGGATAGCGCTATCCAACATGGTCGAGACCCCGGCCAGACCATCCCTTCCGCCCCAGTCGACTTCGCCCATGACTCCCCTTGCGCCCGAATCCCTCGTTGTCATGGGCGTCGCCGGCTGCGGCAAATCCACGCTCGCCGCCGCTCTCGCGCGTCGACTGGGCCGGGCGTGGGTGGACGGCGATCAATTCCACAGCGAGGCCAGCCGCCGCAAGATGGCGCAAGGCGTGGCGCTGGACGACGCCGACCGCGCCGGCTGGCTGACCAGCCTGTGCGCGCAGTTGCAGCAGCACCCGGACGGCGTGCTCATCGCGTGTTCGGCACTCAAGCGCAGCTACCGCGAGCAGCTTCGCCGCGCCTCGCCGGGGCTGCGCTTCGCCTTCCTGGACATCGACAAGGCCGAGGCCAGCCGGCGGGTGTCGACGCGCGGCACGCACTTCTTTGCCGCCAGCCTCATCGACAGCCAGTTCGAGACGCTGGAATCGCCCGTCGGCGAGCCCGGCGTGCTGCGGCTGGACGCCCTCCGGCCGCTGGCCGTGCTGGAAACCCAGGTGTGCGAATGGCTGCACCGCACGCCATGAAGACCACCCGGCTCACCCGGCGCGAGATCGTCGGCTACGGCCTGGGCGACATGGGGTTCAACTTCTACTGGACCAACATCTCGACCTTCCTGCTGATCTTCTATACCGACGTGTTCGGCATCACGGCCGCCGCCGCCGCGACGATGCTGTTCGTCGTCAAGATCTTCAACGCCTTCACCGACCCCATGATCGGCGCCTTCGCCGACCGCACGCAGACGCGCTGGGGCAAGTTCCGGCCCTATCTGCTGTTCATGCCGCTGCCGCTGGCCGTCATCGGCGTGCTGACCTATTCCACGCCCGACTTCGGCCCCACCGGCAAGCTGGTGTGGGCCTATGTCACCTATCTGCTGCTGATGACGACCTACACCGGCGTCAACCTGCCCTACAGCGCCCTGTCGGGTGTGATCTCGGGTGACGCCAAGGAGCGCAACGCGATCAACGCGTCCCGCTTCGTCTGCGGCTTTGCCGGCGGCACCCTCGTCACGGCCCTGTCGCCCCGGCTGGTGGCCTGGTTCGGCGGTGCCGACCATGCGCTGGGCTGGACGCTGACCATGGTGTTCTGGGGCATCGCCGCCGCGCTGATCTTCGCCTTCACGTTCAGCGCGACGACGGAGCGCGTCCAGCCCGTGCAGGCCGCAGCTTCCAGCGTGCGCCAGGACCTGGCCGACCTGCGCAGCAACCTGCCCTGGATCCTGCTGTTCTTCCTCGCGCTGATCATCATGCTCAGCATCACGCTGCGCATGACCAGCGCGGCCTACTACTTCAAGTACGTGGTCAACCGGCCCGAGCTGCTCGCCACGTTCATGCCGGCCTATCTGCTGGCCGCGGCCGCCGGAACGGCATTCACGCCGCTGCTCACGCGCTTCATCGACAAGCGCAAGCTGCTGATCGGCCTGATGCTCGCCTCCACCGTGCTGTCGGCGGCCTTCCTGTTCGTGCAGAGCGACCAGATCGCCATGATGTACGCGCTGCAGATCGCGCTGGGCCTCGTGCTGGGGCCGAAGTCGCCGCTGTCATTTGCCATGCTGGCCGACTCGGCCGACTACAACGAATGGCGCAACGGCCGCCGCGCCACGGGCATGACCTTCGCGGCCAGCTCGTTCGCGCAGAAGCTCGGCACCGCCGTCGCGGTGGCCGTCATCGGCGCGCTGTTCTCGGTGCTGGGCTATGTGCCCAATGCCGCGCAGTCGGCCCAATCTCAGGCCGGCATCGTCTGGCTGATGTCCGTGATCCCGGCGGGCTTCACGCTGCTGGCCGCGGTCATCATGGCGTTCTACAGCCTCGACAACCCGACCATGGCGCGCATCCAGTCCGATCTGGCCGAACGCAAGTCCTCCCCTCCTACGCCCTGAATCCCATGCTGCGACACCTCGACGGCGGCGAGCGCTGCGAACTCACCAGCCCCACCGCCCTGCCCCAGGCCGGCGGCTTCCTGTGGAACCGCCGCATGATGATCCAGGTCACCTGCCGCGGCTACGCCACCGCGCAGTTCATGCAGCCCGAGCCGGCCAAGTACGCGCACGCGCCCAACCTGGAGGCCAAGACCTTCATGCAGCCGGAGCAGGCCTACTACGCCCACCACCCCGGCCGCTTCGTCTACGTGAAGGACGAGGACTCGGGCGAGCTGTTCTCGGCGCCCTACGAGCCGGTACGCGCGCGGGTCGATGCCTTCAGCTTCGTCGTAGGCCCGCACGACCTGCGCTGGACCGTCGAGCACCTGGGCCTGCGCGTGGAGATGACGCTGGGCCTGCCCACCGACGACGTCGTGGAGCTGTGGGAGCTGCGCGTCACCAACCTCTCCGGCCGGCCGCGGCGCATCAGCCTCGTGCCCTACTTTCCCGTCGGCTACATGTCGTGGATGAACCAGTCGGCCGAGTGGCGCGCCGACCTGGGCGGCATCGTGGCCAGCAGCGTGACGCCGTACCAGAAGGTGGCGGACCACTTCAAGAACCTGCACCTCAAGGACAAGACCTATTTCCTCTGCGAGCGCATGCCCGAGGCGTGGGAAGCCAGTCAGGCGGCGTTCGAGGGGGAAGGCGGCCTGCACAACCCCAGCGGCCTGCAGGCCGGGCAGCTTGCCGGCGGCGACGCCCGCTACGAAACACCCGCCGCCGTCGTGCAATACCGCCTGACGCTGGAGCCCGGCGCGGGCGAGAGCCATCGGTTCCTGTTCGGGCCCGCGCTGGACGACGCCGAGATCGCGAAGGTGCGCGAGACCTACCTCAGCGAGGCCGGCTTCGCCCGCGCCCGCGCGGCCTACGCCGACTACATCGCCGGCGGTCGCGGCTGCCTGCGCATCCAGACGCCCGACGCCGACTTCGACCGCTTCATCAACCACTGGCTGCCGCGCCAGGTGTTCTATCACGGTGACGTCAACCGGCTCAGCACCGACCCGCAGACGCGCAACTACCTGCAGGACAACCTCGGCATGGCCTACATCGCGCCGGCCGTCACGCGCGGGGCGCTGCTGCATGCCTTGAGCCAGCAGGGTGCCAACGGCTCGATGCCGGACGGCATCCTGCTCATCGAGGGCGCCGAGCTGAAGTACATCAACCAGGTGCCGCACACCGACCACTGCGTGTGGCTGCCCGTGTGCCTGCAGGCCTACCTGGACGAGACGGGCGACTTCGCGCTGCTGGGCGTGGTGGTGAACGGGCTCACCGTCGCCGAACGGCTGGACGCCGCCATGGCCTGGCTGCAGCAGGACCGCGACGCGCGTGGCCTGAGCTTCATTGCCCAGGGCGACTGGTGCGACCCGATGAACATGGTCGGCTACAAGGGCCGCGGCGTGTCCGGCTGGCTGACCGTGGCGGCCGCCCATGCGATGAAGCTGTGGGCCGGCATCAGCGCCGACGCCGGCCGCGCCGAGGCCGCCACGCGCTGGCGCGCCGCCGCGCAGGACCTCAACGCCGCGGCCAGCCGCCACCTGTGGGACGGCGACTGGTTCGCCCGCGGCATCACGGACGACGACGTCGTCTTCGGCGTCAGCCAGGACGTCGAAGGCCGCATCTACCTGAACCCGCAATCCTGGGCCATGCTCAGCGGCGCGGCGAGCGACGGACAGAAGCAGAAGATGCTGGCCGCCATCGACGCCCAGCTCGACACGCCGCACGGCGTGGCGATGTTCAACCCGCCCTACTCCCACATGCGCGACGACGTGGGCCGCGTCACGCAGAAACACCCGGGCTCGGCCGAGAACGGCGCCGTCTACAACCATGCCGCCAGCTTCTATGTGCACGCGCTGTACGACGCCGGCGACGCCGACCGGGCCTTCAGCGCCCTGCGGCGCATGATCCCCGGGCCCGACACGGCGGACTTGCTGCGGCGAGGCCAGTTGCCGGTCTTCATCCCCAACTACTACCGCGGTGCCCACCAGCAATACCCGCGCACGGCGGGCCGCTCCAGCCAGCTGTTCAACACGGGCACGGCGGCCTGGGCCTACCGCAGCGTCATCGAGGGCCTGTGCGGCCTGCGCGGCCATGCCGAGGGGCTGCTCGTGAGGCCGCAACTGCCGTCGGGCTGGGACCGCCTGGACGCCGAGCGCGAGTTCCGCGGCGCGCACTTCCAGCTGCAGGTGCGCCGCACCGGGCGGTCACGGGTGCTGCTGGACGGGCAACCGCTGCCCGACGGCCTGGTGCGCGGCATCGAGCCGGGCCGCGAGTACCGCCTGGACGTTGAGTTGGCCTGATGCCTCGCGTATTCGGGCCGAGCGCCGGGCCGCTCCCAAGCCGGCCCGTCGGGCGATGTACACGCGGCTCGATGCCGCGTGTATCGCCGTCCCCTCGGGGGACCGGCCAAGCACGCCCGCGTTCAGCGGGAGCGAGATTGGACGAGGGGCTTATGCGCTCGCCCGCCGCACGACCTGGAAGCCCAGGTCCACGTTCGGCTGCTCCACCGGCTGGCCGCGCATCAGCTTCATCAGCATCTGCGCCGCCTGCGCGCCGATCTCGCGGCGTGGGGTCGCCACCGTCGTCAGCGGGGGCACCATCTGGTCGCTGCCCGGCAGGTCGTTGAAGCCTGCGATCGCCACGCGCTCAGGCACCGCCACGCCCAGGCGCAGCGCCGCCAGCAGCGCGCCCTGGGCCAGGTCATCGTTGCAGAAGAAGATGGCGTCGGTCTCGGGCGCTTCCCTCAGCACCTGCTCCAGCATCGCGCCCCCGAGGGCCATGGACGACGGTTCGGCGACCAGCACCTTGCGCACACGGTCGCCCAGGCCCGCCTGCTCGAGCGCGGCCGCATAGCCCTCGCCACGCTCCAGCGTGCGCGGGTCGAGCTGGGCGGCGACGTAGGCCACCTGCTGGCGGCCGGTGTCCAGCAGGTGCCGCGTGATGGCGCGCCCCGCCTCCCGCTGCGAGAAGCCGACGCTGTGGCTGTCGGGCCCCGCCTCGATCTCCATCACGTGCACGCAGGGCACGCCGCTGCCTTCGATCAGCGCCGACGCCGCGGGGCTGCGGTCCCGCCCGGTGACGATGAGGCCGGCCGGGCGGTGCGCGAGGAAGCTGCGCAGCACGGCCTCTTCCTCGCCCGGGTCGTAGTGGGTGACGCCGATCAGCGTCTGGTAGCCCGCCGGTACCAGCGTGGTCTGCACGGCATCCAGCAACTCGACGAACAAGGTGTTGCTCAGCTTGGGGATCAGCACGGCCACATGGGAGCTGCGGCTGGACGCCAACGCACGCGCGGCAGGGTCCGGCACATAGCCCAGCGCGGCGGCAGCGGCCTGGACGCGCTCGCAAAGATCCTGGGCCACCGCCCGCTCGCCGCGCAGCGCGCGCGACACCGTGATGGGGCTGACGCCGGCGGCCCGCGCCACGTCCGCCAGCGTCACGCGGCCGGTGGCGCGGGTGCGGCGGGCGGGTGCGGAAGAGGGGTCGCGGGATGTCGGCGTGCGGCTCATCGATACATGGTATCCCCCATATCGACGAGGAAACTCGGCGCCTAGGATAGCGCAATCCCACAACAAAGATCCGCTGACCGCCTCGCGCGAAGCAGAGGGACGGAACCACGGAATTCCCGATCCCACGGCGCCGTCCCTTTTTTTAAGCACTCAGGATAGCGCTGTCCAATCAAGAGGCCTGCGTAGCGGCCCACGTTCAACGACCGACCACAAACGGCGGACACACCGCCAGCACCAGGAGACGCGATGAAAAGCCCGAATCACAAGACCTTGATCCATCTCGCCGCTGTCGGCGCCTGCGCCGGCCTCGCGCTGTCGGCCCACGCGCAGGCCACCGACACGCCTCCGCCGCCGGCCGGCACCGCCGCCAGCACCGACGGCAACGTGCTGAACACGGTCGTCGTCACCGGCTCGCGCATCTCGCAGCGCGGCTTCACCCAGCCCACGCCCACCACGACGCTGACGGCGGTCGACCTGGAGAAATCCGCCCAGCCCAACCTCTTCAACACGCTGATCGAGCTGCCCGCCCTGCAGGGCAGCACGGGCCGCACCACTTCCACCTTCAGCACCAGCAGCGGTGTGCAGGGCCTCAGCTCGCTGAGCCTGCGCGGCCTGAGCCCCATCCGCACGCTGACGCTGCTGGACGGCCAGCGCGTCGTGCCGGCCAACGTCACCGGCGTGACCGACGTGAGCCAGTTTCCGCAGCTGCTCATCACGCAGGTGGACGTGGTGACCGGTGGCGCCGGGGCCTCCTACGGCTCCGACGCCGTCGGCGGCGTGGTCAACTTCATCACCGACAAGCGCTTCACCGGCTTCAAGGCCAATGTCGAGGGCGGGCAGACCAACTACGGCGACGACCAGAACGCCACCCTTCAAGCCGCCTGGGGCCGCGGCTTCCTGAATGATCGTGCCCACCTGATCCTCAGCGCGGAGTACGTGCGCGAGAAGGGCGTGCCCTCGCCCCGCTTCGGCGGCGCCGGTGCCAATGGCCGCACCTGGTTCCAGAACCCGGCCTTCCAGGTCCGCAGCCTCGGCAGCACGACAGACGGCAAGCCCCAGATCTACGACATCCGCAATGCCCAGCAGTTCCAGTACGCCAAGTACGGCCTCATCACCAATGGCCCGCTGCAGGGCACGGCCTTCGGCAAGGATGGCGCGCCCTACCAGTTCAACTACGGCTCGGGCGGCGTGCCCACCGGCACCGGCGCCGTCACCAACTGCATCACGCCCTTCTGCGTCGGAGGCGACCTGGCCGGCACGGTGGGCGGCGGCACCTCCATGGGCATGGACCTCAAGCGGGAAGTCTTCTACTCGCGCGGCAGCATCGACATCAGCGATGACGCCGAGGTCTATTTCACCGTCAATCTCGCCAAGGTCGATGCGCGCTTCAACCCGAACCCCGGTGCGGCCAAGAACGCCAACCTGACCATCCAGTGCGACAACCCGTTCCTGCCGGCCTCGATCGTCGCGGCCTGCGCCACCAACCACATCACGAGCTTCCAGTACGGCACGGCCAACGGCAACTTCGAGAAGGACATCGAGGTCAACCCGGTGCGCGAGCAAAAGCGCTTCGTACTCGGCACCAACGGCAAGATCGACGCCCTGGGCACGGGCTGGACCTACGACGCCTACTTCGAGCACGGCATCAACGACATCGACATCAGCGTCGCCAACATGATGCTGAACCCGCGCTACAACGCGGCCATCGATGCCGTGCGCAACACGTCCGGCCAGATCGTCTGCCGCAATCCCGCCGCCGCGGCCGCCGGCTGCGTGCCGCTCAACATCATTGGCGACGTCAAGCAGGACCCGGCCGCGCTCGCCTACGTGCTGCCCGCCAACGGCCCGCGCCAGCTGTCGCGCCAGCGCCAGACCGTGGCCAGCTTCAGCGTCAACGGCCAGCCCTTCTCCAACTGGGCCGGCCCGGTGGCCGTCGCCTTCGGCGCCGAGGCCCGCAAGGAAGGCTACTGGGTCACCGGCGACCCCTACGGCAATGGCGTCTACCCCGCCACGCCCAACACCACGGCCTACCCGGCCGACCCGGTGCTGAACACCACCGTGGGCAACAACTGGTTTGCCGGCAACTACCACGCCGCCGCGGGCGCCTACAACGTCAAGGAAGGCTTCGTCGAGCTGAACGCGCCGATGTTCAAGTCCGCCACGCTGGGCGAGGCCAACCTCAACATCGCCGGCCGCCACACCCAGTACAGCACGTCGGGCGGCATCAACAGCTGGAAGGTCGGCTCGACCTGGAAGACCGGCATCGACGGCCTGCGCCTGCGCGCCGTCACCTCGCGCGACGTGCGCGCCCCGAACCTCTCGGAGCTCTACGCCGCGCCGGTGGTCATCAACCAGAACGTCAACTACCAGGGCAACACCTTCACCGCCCAGCAGCGCACGGTCGGCAACACCGCCCTGCGCCCCGAGCTGGCCAACAACAAGGTCATCGGCCTGACGCTGAGCCAGCCCGGCTGGGCGCCCGGCTTCAGCGCCTCCATCGACTACTTCGACATCAAGATCAAGGACGTGATCTCGACGTTCTCCATCCAGCAGGAAGTCGATCTCTGCGTCGCCGGCAACCAGGTGTTCTGCGCCGCCATGGACCTCGTCAGCCCGACGAAGTACGTGACGCTGCAGGCCTTCAACCTCGCCAAGATGCGCAACAAGGGCGTGGACATGGAGGCCCTCTACCGCTTCAACCTCGCCGGCATCAACCTGCCGGGGAAGCTCACGCTTCGCGGCCTGGCCACCTACACGCAGAGCTTCCTGACGGAGTCCGGCGTCGTCGGCACCATCCCGGTGGAGAGCGCGGGCGTCAATCTCGGCAACACGCCGAAGTGGAAGGCCCAGTTCTCGCAGACCTGGGAGTCCGACAGCGCCAGCTTCTTCGTCGGCCAGCGCTGGATCAGCGACGGGGTCTACAGCAAGGAGTACATCGAGTGCCAGACCGGCTGCCCGGTCTCGACCGCCATCCACCAGACCATCGACAACAACCAGATGAAGGGCGCGCTGTACTGGGATCTGGGCGGCACCTACAAGCTCAACAAGAACGTCAGCCTGTACTTCAAGATCGACAACGTCACCGACGTCGCGCCCCCGGCTGCCCCGTCCACCAACACCAGCTACGGCGTCAACCCCGCGCTGTTCGACGTGCTGGGCCGCCAGTACCGGGTGGGCGCGCGGATGCAGTTCTAGGTCCGCGCGCCACGGGCATCGTCAGCCGGCCTGCATGCGGCCGACGACGTCGCGCACCTCGGCCAGCAGCGCGGGCACGTCGATGGTGGTGGGCTGGCGATCACGCAGCAACTGGCGGCCGCCGACCCAGACGTTGCTGACCTGCTCGCGGCCGGCCACGTAGACCAGCTGCGCGGCCGCGTTGTAGACCGGCTGGCACTCGATGCTGTCCAGCGACACGGCGACGACGTCGGCCAGCTTACCCACCTCCAGCGAGCCCAGGTCATCGGCACGGCCCATGGCCTTGGCGGCACGGATGGTGGCCATCTCCAGCGCGGTGCGCGCCGAGGCCACCGTCGGGTCGCCGGTGATGCCCTTGGCCAGCAGGGCCGCCGAGCGGATCTCGCCGAACATGTCCAGGCGGTTGTTGGACGCGGCGCCGTCGGTGCCCAGGATGGTGTTGACGCCCGCCGCCTCCAGCGCCTTCAACGGCATCACACCGGAAGCCAGCTTCAGGTTGGAGTTGGGGTTGTGCACGAGATGCACGCCCTTCCTGGCCATCAGCTCGATCTCGGCCTCGTCGAGGTGCACCATGTGCACGGCGATCATGCGCTCGTTGAAGAGGCCCAGCTTGTCCAGGCGCGCGATGGGGCGCACGCCATGGGCCTTGAGGCCGTCGCTGACCTCACCCGCCGTCTCGTGGATGTGGCAGTGCATCTGGATGTCCAGCTTCTCGGCCAGGTCGCGCAGCTTGATGAAGGTCTCGTCCGACACCGTGTAGGGCGCATGCGGCGCGCTGGTCCAGTCGAGCAGCTTCTCGCCCTTGTACTGCTCATAGGCGGCGATGCCCTTGGCGATGTAGTCGTCCGGGCCCGAGGCGTAGCCGGTGGGGAAGTCGATGACGTTCATCGACACCGCGGCACGCACGCCCGAGTCCACCGCGGCGCGAGCCATGGCGGTCGGGAAGAAGTACATGTCGTTGATGTAGGTCGTGCCACTGCGCAGGCCTTCGGCGGCCGCGAGCTTGGAGCCCAGGTAGGTCCAGGCCTCGCTGACCCACTTCTTTTCCAGCGGCCAGATGTGGTTCTGCAGCCAGTCCATCAGCGGCACGTCATCGGCGACACCGCGCAGCAGCGTCATGGCCGAGTGCGCGTGGCCGTTGATGAGGCCGGGGATGAGGATCTGCTCGGGCAGCTCGACGCGCTCGGCCTGGGGGTACTGGGCCAGCAGGGTCTCGCGCGGGCCGATGGCGGCGATGCGCTCGCCGTCGATCAGCAGCGCGTGGTGCTCCAGCGTGTCCTCGCCGGGCTTCATGGTCAGCAGCCAGCGGGGCAGCAGCAGGGTCTGGTTGGACATCTCTTGTTCTCCTTGTGGGATTCAGTTCTTGGCGAGCAGTTGTTCGACTTCGGTGCGGCGCGGCATCGCGTCCTGAACGCCGGCGCGGGACACGGACAGCGCCGCCGCGGCCTGGGCAAAGGCGAGCGCATTCTCGATGGCCTGGCCCTCCGCCAGCGCAGCAACCAGCGCACCGACCAGCGTGTCGCCCGCGCCCACCGTATCGACGGCCTTCACGGTGCGCGCCCGCACGCGGCGGGTGCCGTCGGCATCGACCCAGCACAGGCCTTCGGCACCGAGCGACACCAGCACGGCCGCCGGCCCCCGGGCCCGCAAGGCCTGGGCCAGCGCCTCGGGCTCCGCCACGCCGCCGCCCAGCGTCGTGACCAGGGCCTGCGCTTCCAGTGCATTGACGACGAGCAGGTCCACATGCGGCAGCAGGCTCTCGCAACCGGGCCGGAAGGGCGCCGCGTTCAGCAGCGTCTTCACGCCGGCCGCATGCGCGCGCTCGAACGCGCGAGCCACGCTCTGCAGCGGCAGCTCCTGCTGCGCCACCAGCCAGCGCAGGCCCGTCAGCTCCAGCGCCTCGACCTGTTCCAGCGGCAGCGTGCCGTTGGAGCCGGCCACCGTGACGATCTGGTTCTCGGCATCCTCGGCGCCGACGACGATCAGCGCCACGCCCGGCACCTCGTCGGCCGGCTGCGCGATGGCGTGCGTGTCGACGCCCTCGCCCTTCAGCTGCGCCACCATGGCGGCGCCGTTCTCCTGCAGGCCCACCCGCGCCGCCAAGGCCACACGCGCGCCCAGCCGCGCGGCGGCCACGGCCTGGTTCGCGCCCTTGCCGCCCAGGCACGAGCCGAACCTCTGGCCACGCAGCGTCTCGCCCGGCAGGGGCAGGCGCGGCGCATGCACGATGAGGTCGCGGTTGACGCTGCCGAGGACGAGGATCTCAGGACGGGTCATCAGGGCTCCAAAACGAAAGAACCCCTCGGGGCTCCGAGGGGTTCGCGTGAGGCGGGAGGCGATCAACCGGCCATCAACGTTGGGCGATGGGCTTGACGTCGCGCGGGGTGGCGCCGACGAACAGCTGGCGCGGACGACCGATCTTGTACTCGGGGTCGCCGATCATCTCATTGAGCTGGGCGATCCAGCCGACCGTACGGGCCAGCGCGAAGATGGCGGTGAACAGCGGCACCGGGATGCCGATGGCGCGCTGCACGATGCCCGAGTAGAAGTCGACGTTCGGGTAGAGCTTGCGGGCGACGAAGTACTCGTCTTCCAGCGCGATCTGCTCCAGCTTCATGGCCAGTTCGAACAGCGGATCGTTCTGCAGGCCCAGTTCGGCCAGCACTTCGTGGCAGGTCTCGCGCATCAGCTTGGCGCGCGGGTCGTAGTTCTTGTAGACCCGGTGGCCGAAGCCCATCAGCTTGACGCCGGAGTTCTTGTCCTTGACCTTGCTGATGAAGTCGCCGATGCGGGCCACGCCACCGTTCTTCTGGATGTCGCCCAGCATGTTCAGGCAGGCCTCGTTGGCGCCGCCGTGAGCGGGGCCCCAGAGGCAGGCCACGCCGGCCGCGATGGCCGCGAACGGGTTGGTGCCGGAACTGCCGCAGAGCCGCACGGTCGAGGTCGACGCGTTCTGCTCGTGGTCGGCATGCAGCGTGAAGATGCGGTCCATCGCGCGCACCAGCACGTCGTTGGGCTTGTACTCCTCGCATGGCGTGGCAAACATCATGCGCATGAAGTTGCCGGCGTACGAGAGGTCGTTCTTCGGGTAGATGTAGGGTTGGCCGATCGTGTACTTGTAGGCCATCGCCACGAGCGTGGGCATCTTGGCGATCAGGCGGATCGCCGCAATCTCGCGGTGCTCGGGGTTATTGATGTCGGTGCTGTCGTGATAGAAGGCCGACAGGGCACCGACCAGGCCCGTCATGACGGCCATCGGGTGGGCGTCACGGCGGAAACCGCGCAGGAAGAACTGCATCTGCTCGTTGACCATGGTGTGGTGCATCACACGGTCTTCGAAGTTGGCCTTCTGCTGCGGGTTGGGCAGCTCTCCGTACAGCAGCAGGTAGCAGGTCTCGAGGTAGTCGCAGTTCACCGCGAGCTGCTCGATGGGGTAGCCGCGGTACAGCAGCTCGCCCTTGTCACCGTCGATGTAGGTGATGGTGGAGTTGCACGACGCCGTCGACAGGAAGCCCGGGTCGTAGGTGAACTTGCCGGTCTGGCCGTACAGCTTGCGGATGTCGATGACATCCGGACCGATGCTGCCCTTGTACAGGGGCAGGTCCATCGAGGGGCTGCCGTCGGAGAACGACAGGGTGGCTTTGACGTCGGACGGGGTCATGGTTCGGTCCTTAGGGTTTTGGAAAGCATCAGGTGCGCAGGTCGGCAAGGACTTGGTGCACGGCAGCGGTGTCGATTTCACCACTGGGCTCCTTGCGGCGCAGTAACAGGTCCAATAGGTCGTTGTCGGCCAGGTCCATCAGCATCGTCAGGCCCTCGGCCTGCGTGGTGCTGATGCCGGAGCCGGCATGCCGCGTAAAGAATCGTTCGATGAAGAGGTCGTTCTCCAGCAGGCCCCGACGGCAACGCCAGCGCAGCTTGGACAGCGCGCGCTCGTCGATCAGGGCCGTGGCAACTTCGCTCATCGTCGTCAGACCGCGCGGCGGACCATCAGTTCCTTGATCTTGCCGATGGCCTTCGTGGGGTTCAGGCCCTTGGGGCAGACGTCCACGCAGTTCATGATGGTGTGGCAGCGGAACAGGCGGTACGGATCCTCGAGGTTGTCCAGGCGCTCGTTGGTGGCCTCGTCGCGGCTGTCGGCGATGAAGCGGTAGGCCTGCAGCAGGCCCGCGGGGCCGACGAACTTGTCGGGATTCCACCAGAAGCTCGGGCAGCTCGTCGAGCAGCTCGCGCAGAGGATGCACTCGTACAGGCCGTCCAGCTCCTCGCGCTCGACGGGCGACTGCAGGCGCTCCTTCTCGGGCGGCAGGTTGTCGTTGACGAGGTAGGGCTTGATCGAGTGGTACTGCTTGAAGAACTGCGTCATGTCGACGATGAGGTCGCGCACGACGGGCAGGCCCGGCAGCGGCTTGAGCACGATGGTGCCCGGCAGCGTGCGCATGTTCGTCAGGCAGGCCAGGCCGTTCTTGCCGTTGATGTTCATCGCGTCCGAACCGCAGACGCCTTCGCGGCAGCTGCGACGGAACGACAGGCTGGGGTCCACGGCCTTCAGCTTGACCAGTGCGTCCAGCAGCATGCGCTCATGGCCGTCCAGCTCGACCTCGAGGGTCTGCATGTAGGGCTTGGCGTCCTTGTCGGGGTCGTAGCGGTAGATCTGGAAGGTGCGCTTCATGATGTCTTGATCCTTGGCTCGACGGCGTCAGAAGGTACGAACCTTCGGGGGCACCGACTCAACCGTCAGCGGCGTGAGATTGACAGGCTTGTAGTCCAGGCGATTGCCTTCGGAGTACCACAGCGTGTGCTTCATCCAGTTCGCGTCGTCACGTTCCGGGTGGTCGTTGTGCGCGTGGGCACCGCGGCTCTCGGGGCGGGCGGCGGCGGAGATCATCGTGGCCTTGGCGGCCTCGATGAGGTTCTCGACTTCCAGCGCCTCGACGCGCTCGGTGTTGAAGACCTTGGACTTGTCCTTCAGGCCGATGCCACCGACGCGCTGGGCGATTTCCTTGATCCTGGCCACACCCTCGTCCATGGAGGCCTGCGTGCGGAACACGCCGGCATGCTTCTGCATCGTGGCGCGGATGTCGTTGGCGACGTTCTGCGCGTACTCGCCGTCGGTGGCCGACTCCAGGCGCGCCAGGCGGGCCAGGGTCTTGTCGGCGGCGTCCTTGGGCAGGTCCTTGTGCGACTTCGTCTTCAGGTTGAAGTCGACGATGTGGTTGCCCGCGGCGCGGCCGAAGACGACCAGGTCCAGCAGCGAGTTGGTGCCCAGGCGGTTGGCGCCGTGCACCGACACGCACGAGCACTCGCCCACGGCGTAGAGGCCGTTGATGATGTCGTTGGGCTTGCCGTTCTTCGGGATGACGACCTGGCCGTGCACGTTCGTCGGAATGCCACCCATCTGGTAGTGGATGGTGGGCACCACTGGGATGGGTTCCTTCGTGATGTCGACGTTGGCGAAGTTGTGGCCGATCTCCAGCACCGACGGCAGGCGCTTGGCAATGGTCTCGGCGCCCAGGTGGGTCATGTCCAGCAGCACGTAGTCCTTGTTGGGACCGCAGCCGCGACCTTCCTTGATCTCCTGGTCCATCGAGCGCGACACGAAGTCGCGCGGCGCCAGGTCCTTCAGCGTCGGTGCATAGCGCTCCATGAAGCGCTCGCCGTTGCTGTTGCGCAGGATCGCGCCTTCGCCGCGGCAGCCTTCCGTCAGCAGCACGCCCGCGCCGGCCACGCCGGTGGGGTGGAACTGCCAGAACTCCATGTCTTCCAGCGGGATGCCGGCGCGCGCCGCCATGCCCAGGCCGTCACCGGTGTTGATGAAGGCGTTGGTGCTGGCCGCGAAGATGCGGCCCGCGCCGCCGGTGGCCAGCAGCACGGTCTTGGCGTGCAGGATGTGGACCTCGCCGGTCTCCATCTCCAGCGCGGTCACGCCGACGGCGTCACCCTCGGCGTCGCGGATGATGTCCAGCGCCATCCACTCGACGAAGAAGTTCGTGCGCGCCTTGACGTTCTGCTGGTACAGCGTGTGCAGCAGCGCGTGGCCGGTGCGGTCGGCCGCGGCGCAGGCACGCTGCACGGGCTTCTCGCCGTAGTTGGCAGTGTGGCCGCCGAACGGGCGCTGGTAGATGGTGCCGTCGGCATTGCGGTCGAACGGCATGCCGAAGTGCTCGAGCTCGTAGACGACCTTGGGCGCCTCGCGGCACATGAACTCGATGGCGTCCTGGTCGCCCAGCCAGTCCGAGCCCTTGATGGTGTCGTAGAAGTGGTAGTGCCAGTTGTCCTCGGACATGTTGCCGAGCGACGCACCGATGCCACCCTGCGCCGCCACCGTGTGCGAACGGGTCGGGAAGACCTTGGACAGCACGGCGACGTTGAGGCCGGCGAGGGCAAGTTGCAGGGAGGCGCGCATGCCGGAGCCACCGGCCCCGACGATCACCACATCGAATTTACGGGTAGCAAGCGCCGCCATCACAGTCTCCAAAGAACCTGGATTGCCCAGCCGGCACAGCCGAGCAGCCACACGATAGAAAACACCTGCAGGGCCAGTCGCAGGCCGACCGGCTTCACGTAGTCCATCCAGATGTCACGCACACCCACCCAGGCGTGGAAAGCCAGCGCGAGGATGGCGACGAAGGTCAGCACCTTCATCCACTGCGGCGCAAAGACGCCGTACCAGTGGTCGTAACCCAGCTCGCCAGGCATCAGGAATCGGGCCAGCACCGCGACGGTGAACAAGGCCATCAGTACGGCCGTGACGCGCTGCGCGAGCCAGTCGCGCAGGCCGTAGTGCGCGCCAACGACCAGGCGCTTGGAGCCAAAAGTGCTCATATTGTTGTCCTTGCAGGTTTGCTCAGTACAGGCCGAACAGCTTGGCGCCCAGCACCAAGGTCAGCGCAATGCTCAGGCCCAGCGTGAAGACCGCCGAGCTATGGCCCTGGGCCTTGCTGACGCTGTGCGTCGCGTCCATCCAAAGGTGGCGCACGCCGGCGATGAAATGGTGCAGATAGGCCCAGATCAGGCCCAGCACGACGAGCTTGACAAACCAGGCCGGCAGGCCGGCCACGCCGGCCAAGAAGACGTTGGTGAAGCCGTCGTACGAAATCTCGGAGCCCAGACTGGCATCCAGCATCCAGACGACGAAGGGAAGCAGAACGAACAACACCACACCGCTGACGCGGTGCAGGATGGAGACGATGCCGGCCGGGGGCAGCCGGTAACCGACGATCTGCGTGATGTGAATATTTCGGTATACGGGTCTTGTCTTGGCGCTGTCCGTCATGGTCGAGCCTGCGTGCGGGTGAAACCAAACGATTCTAGGCCCAAGTGTTAACCCGGGCAGTCGCCATGCTGCACTGCGCCATCGTCAGCTTCAGTTCAAGTCGTTGCGGTAGTGATCAGCGCCGGTGTGATACAGGCCGCGCCTCAACTCCACCGGCCGATCGCCATAGGTGAAGGCCAGCCGCTCCACGCTGAGCAGCGGCGCGCCCTCGGGCACGCGCAGCAGCCCGGCGGCCTCGGGCGTGGCGGCCACGGCGCGCAGCTTCTCCTGCGCCCTCACCATGTGCACGCCAAAGCGCGCCTCGAAGAGCGCGTAGAGCGCACCCGGATGCCCCTCGATGATCTCCGCCGTCAACCCCTCGAAATGCCGCTCCGGCAGCCAGAGCTCATCAAGCACCACGGGCCGCCCGCGCCGATGCAGCAGCCGGCGCACCTCGATGACAGGCTCCGAGGTGCGCAGGCCCAGCGCGCGAGCGATCTCGGCCGTGGCACGCAGCCGCCGGCAGCCCAGCAGCTCGCGCGTGAAGCTGCCGGCCTCGTCGTCGGCCACGAGGCGCAGGAAACGGAACTGCTGGCGCGGCTCCGCATGCGTGGACACGAAGGTGCCGCTGCCCTGGCGGCGCTCGACGAGGTTCTCGGCCGCCAGCTCATCCAGCGCCCGGCGCACGGTGCCGGTGCTGGCGCCGAAGCGCTCCGCCAGGGCCGGCTCGCTGGGCAGGGCATCGCCCGGTCGCCATTCGCCGGCGGCCAGGGCCGCGACGATCAGCTGGCGGATTTGCTCGTACAACGGCGCAGGGGTCTTGGGCATGGGTGCATTGCAGCACAGGGTATGCCCGTACACTCAGCGGGATTCGCCCAGCTTTTTCAACTGCCCCTTCGGAGATTTCCATGAGCAAGAAACCCGTTCGCGTCGCCGTTACCGGCGCTGCCGGCCAGATCGGCTACGCCCTGCTGTTCCGCATCGCCTCCGGCGAAATGCTGGGCAAGGACCAGCCCGTCATCCTGCAGCTGTTGGAGATTCCCGACGAGAAGGCTCAGAACGCGCTGAAGGGCGTGATCATGGAACTCGAAGACTGCGCGTTCCCGCTGCTGGCCGGCGTCGAGGCGCACAGCGACCCGATGACCGCCTTCAAGGACACCGACTACGCGCTACTGGTGGGCTCGCGTCCGCGCGGCCCGGGCATGGAACGCGCCGAGCTGCTGGCCGTCAACGGCGCCATCTTCACGACGCAAGGCAAGGCCTTGAACGCCGTCGCTTCGCGCAACGTCAAGGTGCTGGTCGTCGGCAACCCCGCCAACACCAATGCCTACATCGCGATGAAGTCGGCCCCCGACCTGCCGCGCAAGAACTTCACCGCCATGCTGCGTCTGGACCACAACCGTGCCGCGTCGCAGCTGGCCGCCAAGACCGGCAAGGCCGTCGCCTCCATCGAGAAGCTGGCCGTGTGGGGCAACCACTCGCCCACGATGTACGCCGACTACCGCAATGCCACCATCGACGGCCAGTCCGTCAAGGGCATGATCAACGACGAGCAATGGAACCGTGAGGTCTTCCTGCCCACCGTCGGCAAGCGTGGCGCCGCCATCATTGCCGCCCGCGGCCTGTCGTCGGCCGCTTCGGCCGCCAATGCCGCCATCGACCACATGCGCGACTGGGCCCTGGGCACCAACGGCAAGTGGGTCACGATGGGCATCCCGTCCAACGGCGAATACGGCATCCCCAAGGACGTCATGTTCGGCTACCCCGTCACCTGCGAAGGGGGCGAGTACAAGATCGTCGAAGGCATCGCCATCGACGAGTTCTCGCAGGAATGCATCAACAAGACCCTGAAGGAACTGACGGACGAGCAGGACGGCGTCAAGCACCTGCTGTAATCGCGTCCGACGCGTCCACCTGAGAAGGGCCGGCTTGCCGGCCCTTTTGCTTTGCCGATGAACGATCTCCTGCACCCTCGCCTGGCCCTGTTCGGCCACGAAGCCCCCCGCCCGGCGCTGCCCGTCGTCGACCACTACTGCGGCATCGAGCCCCGCATGAGGAAGAGCCTGGCCCTGCAGGCCGAACTGGGCCCCGTCTTCGACATCACGCTGGACGCCGAAGACGGTGCGCCGGTGGGCGGCGAGGCGGAGCATGCGCTGCTGATTGCCGAGCTGGCGACAAGCGGCGCCAACCGCTTCGGCCGCGTGGGCGCCCGCGTCCACCCCTGGGGGCATGCCGCCTTCGAGGCCGACGTGGACACGCTGGTCGCGCGGGCCGGCGGCCGCCTGGCTTACCTGATGCTTCCCAAGCCGGAAAGCGCAGACGACGTGGATCGCGCCGTCGCCGCCATCGATGCCGCCTGCGAGCGCCACAGCCAGCCCCGGCTGCCGCTGCAGGTGCTCATCGAGACCCACGGCGCGCTGCGCGAGGTGTTCCGCATCGCCGCCCACCCGCGCATCGAATCACTGTCCTTCGGCCTGATGGACTTCGTCTCCGCCCACGGCGGGGCCATCCCCAAGACGGCGATGGAACTGCCCGGCCAGTTCGAGCATCCGCTGGTCGCCCGTGCCAAGCTCGAGATCGCCGCCGCCTCGCACGCCTTCGGCAAGACACCCTCGCACTGTGTCGTCACCGAGTTCCGGGACGTTTCCGCCCTGGTCGCCGCGGCCCGCCGCGCCGCGCGCGAGTTCGGCTACACGCGGATGTGGAGCATCCACCCCGACCAGATCCGCCCCATCGTGGAGGCCTTCGCCCCGGCCGCCGAGGAGATTGCGGAAGCTGCCGAAGTGCTGCTCGCCGCGCAGGCCGCCCAGTGGGGCCCGACCTCCTTCCATGACCGATTGCACGACCGGGCCAGCTACCGCTATTTCTGGACCGTGCTGGAGCGCGCCGAACGCACCGGGCGCCCGCTCCCGGCCGAGGCCCGGCAGGCGTTTTTCCCCGCCTCCATCGGGTAAAGCACGGGCGTGGGCATCGCGTGAGCGGCCGGACAATCCACACACCTGCTCACACCTGACCGGCCGAGCGCTGGCCATGATGCGCAGCCCCCAATCCCTCCCCTCCTCCCGCACCACTCCGATGTCGTCCCCCTCGCTCCGCCGTTGCGTCGCCGCCCTCATCCTTTGCGCCGCCCTGCCCGCCCTGGCCCAGAACCCGCCGGCCAAGGCCGCCGCCAAGCCCAGCGCCAAACCCATCGCAAAATCCATCGGCAAGGCCGCGCCCAAGGCCTCTGCCGCCAAGAAAACGCCGGCGCCGCCGCCCGAACCCGTGCTGGCCGATGCCGACGAGCCCCAGCTTGCCGCGGCCGAACGCGCCTACATCGGCGACTACGCCTGCGAGTTCAAGGAAAGCGTCCACATCGACAAGCACCCCAAGGTGGCCGGCTACATCAACGTCGCCTGGAAAAAGCAGGTCATCACGATGAAGCCCGTGCTTTCCTCCACCGGGGCGCTGCGGCTGGAAGACGTCACCGGCCGCACGCTGATGATCCAGATCGCCAACAAGTCCATGCTGCTGGACACCAAGATCGGCCAGCGCCTGCTGGACGACTGCGTGCATCCCGAGCAGGAAAAGCTGATCGCGGCCGCCAAGGCCGCCAAGATCGCCGACCCCGAGGCCGAGGCGGCCGAGCAGGCCCGCAATGGCCTGGGCATCACCCCCACGGCCGGCAAGTGAGCCCCATCGGTTGAAACCCTTGGCCCAGGTATGTAGAATGAATACGTACTTTCTGATGCATACCTGAGCCGCTGGCCTGCCAGCGGCCTGCCGCTGGAGGCCCCATGGAAGCCACCGTTGCCGAACGCGGGCAGATCACGCTGCCCAAAGCCGTCCGAGACGCCCTTGGCCTGACCAAGGGCACGACGCTCAAGGTCGAGCTCGATGGCGGCCGCATCATCCTGCGCAAGGATGTCGGCGACGCGCTGTCCAAGATGCGGGGCCGCATCAAGCTGCCCGAGGGCGTCACCACCGACGACGTGATGCGCGAGCTGCGGGGCCGCGCCCCGGGCGACCCCTATCCCCCCCCGGACGAGACGGCATGATCGCCGTCGACACCTCCATCCTCGTCGACTACATCGGCGACGGCCCGTCCGCGGACGAGGCCGAGCAGCTGCTGCGCAACGCGCTGTCGACCGGCCCGGTCGTGGCCTGCGAGGTGGTGGTCAGCGAGGTGGTGGCCGGCCTGGGCCACAGCGACCTTGTACTGGAGACGCTCGAAGCCATCGGCATCGGCTTCTCGTCGCTGGAGTTGCGGGCCGCCCTGCGCGCCGGGGAGATGCAGCGCCGCTACCGCCAGCGCCTGCCTGCCAGCGCCGACGCCAAACGCACCGTTCCCGATTTCCTCATCGGCGCGCACGCCCTGCTGCAATGCCAGGGCCTGATCACCCGCGACGCCGGTTTCTTCCGCGACTACTTCAAGGGCCTGCGCGTCATCGCGCCCAGGTCCTGAGTGTTCTTTCATCCCGTTCAGTTCCAGGAGTTCCCCATGCTCACCGCCTACCGCCAACACGCCGCCGAACGCGCCGCCCTCGGCATCCCGCCCCTTGCGCTGGACGCCAAGCAGGTCGCCGAGCTGATCGAGCTGATCAAGGCCCCGCCGGCTGGCGAAGACGCCTTCCTGCTGGACCTGCTGACCCACCGCGTGCCTCCGGGCGTGGATGACGCCGCCAAGGTCAAGGCCAGCTTCCTGGCCGCCGTGGCCCATGGCGACATCCAGGTCGGCCTGATCTCCAAGGCCAAGGCCACCGAGCTGCTGGGCACCATGGTGGGCGGCTACAACGTCCATCCGCTGATCGAGCTGCTGGACGACGCCGAAGTTGCCGGCGTCGCGGCCGAGGGCCTGAAGAAGACCCTGCTGATGTTTGACTACTTCAACGACGTCGCCGACAAGGCCAAGGCCGGCAATGCCAAGGCCAAGGAAGTGATGCAGTCCTGGGCCGACGCCGAGTGGTTCACGAGCCGCCCCGAGGTCGAGAAGAAGATCACCGTCACCGTCTTCAAGGTGCCCGGCGAGACCAACACCGACGACCTGTCGCCCGCCCCCGACGCCTGGAGCCGCCCGGACATCCCGCTGCACTACCTGGCGATGCTGAAGAACACCCGCCCCGACGCGGCCTTCAAGCCCGAGGAAGACGGCAAGCGCGGCCCGATGCAGTTCATCGAGGACCTGAAGAAGAAGGGCCACCTGGT
>Ga0208398_100352_pt1 | contig 35046 bp, 28 predicted proteins | sample LakWasMe79_HOW10_2_FD_183905 | JGI IMG/M metagenome (GOLD analysis project Ga0208398, IMG submission 183905) | Freshwater sediment methanotrophic microbial communities from Lake Washington under simulated oxygen tension - Sediment Metagenome... | ecosystem: Environmental > Aquatic > Freshwater >...
TGGGCCGGGCGAACTTTCAGTTCGGCGGCAATCTGAAGCAGGATCTTGTCCAAAACGTCGGGGATCGGCTGAATGCGAAGCGCGCGAGTTTGCCACAGCGGGCTCAGCGGACCAGCAGCAGGGTCTCGCTCTCGTCCTTCAGGCCCACGCCCGTGAGGCGGCGGCGCAGGGCCTCGCGCAAAAGCCAGTTCAGGCGCAGGGCCGCCAGCGCGGGGGCCAGGCCTTGCGGACGGATATTGCTGATGCAGTTGCGCTGCGCATCGTGGCAGCCCAGGCGCGGCGCGTGGGTGAGGTAGGCACCCAGGCTGTCGGGCGAGGACAGCCCCGGCCGCTCGCCAATCAGCATCAGGGCCAGGCGCGCGCCCAGCAGCGCGCCCGCCTCGTCGGCCAGGGCCACGCGGGCCTGGCTGGCCAGCAAGAGCGGCGCGAGCGTGAACTCGCCCTGCAAGGCCTCACGCAGCGCCCGCAGCAGCGGCAAGGCGTGCGCCTGCACCGCCTGGGCGCTGAGCCCGTCGCCCAGCACGATGAGCAGATCCACCGGCGCCCCGGCCTGCGCCTCCAGGCGCTGCGCGCTCGCCGCGTCCAGCCGGCGGCCCAGATCGGGACGGCGCAGGTATTCGGCGCGATCCACGGCCCGGCTGGACACCTGCAGCGTGCCCCAGCCCTCGGCCCGCAGCGCCGCCTCCAGGGCGGGCAGGTCCAAGGCCTGATGCACGGCATCGCGTGCTTGCGCATGGGCGGCCGCAAAGGCCAGCAGCTCGCGCGTGGGCAGGCTGCCGCCGGCGCGGCCCAGGGCAATGCGCGCGGGCGTGTGGCGGCGCAGCGCGGCCCAGGGGTCGGTGGGGGTGCTCATGATTTGGGCAAGAACCGTTGCAAGGCCGCTGCCAAGGCGGGCTGGGCGGGCGCCGGCAATAGTGCACCCGCCACGTCGGTGATGGACATGGCATGCAACCAGGCCTCGAACTCGGGCGCGCGGCGCAGGCCCAGCAACTCCCGCGCAAACAGCGCGTCGTGAAAGGAGGTGCTCTGGTAGTTCAGCATCACGTCGTCGGCGCCCGGCACGCCCATCATGAAGTTGAGGCCGGCGCTGGCCAGCAGCACCAGCAGATTGTCCATATCGTCCTGGTCGGCCTCGGCATGGTTGGTGTAGCAGATGTCGCAGCCCATCGGCAGGCCCAGCAGCTTGCCGCAGAAGTGATCCTCCAGCCCGGCGCGGATGATCTGCTTGCCGTCGTACAGATACTCCGGGCCGATGAAGCCCACCACCGTATTGACCAGCAGCGGCTGGTAGCGCCGCGCCACCGCATAGGCGCGCGCCTCCAGGGTCTGCTGGTCCACGCCATGGTGGGCATTGGCCGAAAGCGCGCTGCCCTGCCCGGTCTCGAAGTACATCAGATGCTCGCCACCACGGCCCAGCCCGCGCACCGCGGCATGGGCCTCGTCCAGCAGCGCCAGATCGATGCCGAAGCTGCGCTGCGCGACCTCGGTGCCGGCGATAGATTGGAACACCAGGTCCACCGGCGCGCCCTGCTCCATCGCCTGCAGGCTGTTGGTGACATGGGTGAGCACGCAGCTCTGGGTGGGGATGGCATGGCGCGCGATCAGCTCGTCCAGCATCTGCAGCAGGCGCACCTGGGCAGTGACGCTGTCGGACACCGGGTTGATGCCGATCACCGCATCGCCGGCGCCATACATCAGGCCATCGATCACGCTGGCCAGGATGCCGGCCGGTTCGTCAGAGGGATGGTTGGGTTGCAGGCGCACGGCCAAGGTGCCGGGCAGGCCCAGGGTGGAGCGAAAGCGCGTCACGACGCGGCAGCGGCTGGCCACCAGCATCAGGTCTTGGTTGCGCATCAGCTTGCTCACCGCCGCCACCATCTCGGGCGTGAGGCCCAGTGCCAGGGCAGCGAGGCTGGCAGCATCGGCCGCCAGCAGCCAATCGCGCCACTCGCCCACCGTCAGATGCGCCACCGGCGCAAACGCCGCGGCGTTGTGCCCGTCGATGATCAGGCGCGTGATCTCGTCGGCCTCATAGGGCACCAGGGCCTCGTGCAAAAAGGCCTTGAGCGGCAACTCGGCCAGCGCCACGCGCGCCGCCACCCGCTCGGCGGCGCTGTGCGCGGCCAGGCCGGCCAGCTCGTCGCCCGAGCGCACCGGACTGGCCTTGGCCATCAGCTCGCGCAGATCGGCAAAGTGGTAGGTCAGGGCTCCCAGGCTGGCGCGGTATCCCATGGTGGCTTGGCTGCTGTGAGCCGCCAGGGTAGCAGCCTAGCCTTGCAGATAGCGCGCCGCGCCTTCGCCCGCCACCCAGCCGCTGGCCATGCTGGCGGTGAGCAGATAGCCGCCGGTGGGCGCTTCCCAGTCCAGCATCTCGCCGGCGCAGAACAGGCCGGGCACCTGTTTGAGCATCAGGCTGGCGTCGAGTTCACTCAGGCAGATGCCGCCCGCCGTGCTGATCGCCTCGGCCACCGGGCGCGGGCGCGCCAAGCGCAGCGGCAGCTGCTTGAGCGTGCGCGCCAGCAGCGCCGTGTCAAGATACTCATCCTTGCTGAGCACCTCGTGCAACAGCCCGGCCTTCAGCCCCTCGATGCCCAGCCGGCTCTTCAGGTGCGTGGACATCGAGCGCGTGCCGCGCCCGCGCGCCACCTCGGCCGCCACCTGGGCCTCGCTGCGGTCGGGCAGCAGGTCCAGCCGGATCAAGGCCTCGCCGAACTCGTCGATCTCCTCGCGCAAGTGGCTGGAGGCCGCATAGATCAGCGAGCCCTCCACGCCGCTGGCGGTGATGACGAATTCGCCCTGGCGCGCAAAGTGGCGCCCGCTGCGGCCCTCGAGATGCAGTGCCACGGGCTTCACTGGCAGGCCCGCGAAGCGCTCGGCAAACAGCGCGCTCCAGCCCGGCGCAGGCGCATCGGCACGCCGCAGGCCCAGGTCGAAGCCGCAGTTCGAGGGGCGCAGGCCCGCCACCGCCACGCCGCGCGCGGTCAGCAGCGGTACCCAGCCGGCATTCGAGCCGAGCTGGGGCCAGGAAGCCCCGCCCAGCGCCAGCACCACCGCATCCGCCGCCACGCTGAACTCCTGCCCGGCCTGTGAGAACAGCAGCTCGCGCCGCTCGTTCCAGCCCAGCCAGTGATGGCGCATATGAAAGCGCACGCCCGATTCGCGCAGCCGGCTCAGCCAGGCACGCAGCAGCGGCGCGGCCTTCATATCGACCGGGAACACCCGCCCCGAGCTGCCCACAAAGGTCTCGACGCCCAGGCCCTGCGCCCATGCGCGCAGGCCCGGCCCGTCCAGATGCTGCAGCCAGGCGGCCACCTCGGCGCAGGGCTCGCCACGGCCGGTGCTGTAACGGCCGGCAAAGGCCTCGCCGGCCTCCGAGTGGGTGAGGTTGAGCCCGCCCTTGCCGGCCAGCAGGAATTTGCGCCCCACCGAGGCCATGGCGTCGTAGAGATCCACCTCCGCCCCGGCGGCGCGCAGGCGCTCGGCCGCCATCAGGCCGGCCGGGCCGCCACCGATCACGAGAGCACGAGGGGGGGACGATGGCAGGGAATCAGGCATGGGCACTCACGGCAACAACTGGCCGCGAGTGTGCCAGATCGCCCCGCGCAGGCCACTCAAGCGGTCTTGAGCGCCTCGCGCAGCTTCTGCCCCAGCTCGGGCTTGTCCTTGAAGGGGTCGCTGGGGTTGCGCAGCTGCATCACGTCTTCCATGCGGGTCTGCACACCGGCCAGCGAATGCGGGTGGCTGAAGACATAGAACTGCTCGTGATCCATGGCATCGAACACCATGGCAGCGACCTGGGCCGCAGTGAGCTTGCCGGCGTTGACCGCCTTGTCGCTCATGGCCTGGCCGATCAGCTGGCTCTTGGTGGGGCGGTCACCCGCCATTTCGGCGGGGCGGTTGCGATGACTCTGCGCAATGCCGGTGGGCACGAAGAAGGGGCACAGCACCGAGCAGTGGATCTGCTCGGTGACCAGGGCCAGGTCTTGATAGAGCGTCTCGCTCAAGGCGACCACCGCATGCTTGGAGACGTTGTAGACGCCCATGTTCGGCGCATTGAGCATGCCCGCCATCGAGGCGGTGTTGACGATATGGCCCTCGTACGCCGGGTCGGCCTCGGCGGCCGCCAGCATCATGGGCGTGAACAGGCGCACGCCATGCACCACGCCCATCAGGTTCACCCCCAGCACCCATTCCCAATCGGCCAGGCTGTTCTCCCACACCAGGCCGCCGGAGCCGACGCCGGCGTTGTTGAAGACGAAGTGCGGCGCGCCGAAGCGCTGCTGCACCGCCGCCGCCAGCGCCTCCATCTCGGCGGCCTTGCTCACGTCCACCCGCATGGCCAGCAGGGCGTGGCCGTCGAACTCGGCCGCGGCCTTCTCGAGCGCATCGGCCTGCACATCGCAGAGCACCAGATTCATGCCGCGCTGGGCGGCCAGGCGCGCCACTTCCAGGCCGAAGCCCGAGCCCGCGCCGGTGATCACCGCGGTCTTGCCTTGATAGTTCTTCATGATGGTTTGTTCTCGTCCTTGCTTTCGTCTTTACGCAAGGCGTAGCCAATGCGCGGGAAATGCACGTGCACCAGCCCCGCGCGCGCGTCCTCGCGCCGCAGGGTGATGCGCTCATGGTTCAGGCCGACGAGCTCGCCACGCACCACGTCGCTGGCGTAGTCGGTGGCAAACACCTGGACCGGCGCGCCGGCGGCGAAGCCCTGCTCGGGCTGCACCATCACGGCCTCGTGCCGGCCGGCCTCGCGGGCGATGCTGAGCGCCGCCTCGCTGTCCAGGTCATGCCGTTGGCCATGACCGAAGGCGGCGACGCGCTTGAACCAATCCGCCAGCGCCATATGGGGCGCCAGGATGGCGTCCACCGGCGGCGCACGCCGGATGTACCAGACGCTCTGCGCCACCGAGAAGTCCGCCACCGAGGGCTCGGCACCGAGCAGGAAGGCGCGGCCGTCCTTGAGCAACAGGCTCTCCAGCCAGCCGAAATAGTTCTGCAGCGCGGCGGCCGCATCGCGCGCGCTGGGGCGCTTCATGCCGGCCGTCATGGCGGCGCGGTCGGCCGCAAAGGCCTGCAGGAATTCGGGCGGCGCGCCGGCGAAGATGGCGGCGGCGCCGGCCGGCTGCATGGTGTAGGGGATGGCGGCCCAGAACAGGTCGGAGTCGGCCCATTGCGCCAGCAACTGGGCCATGCCGGCGGCCGCCGCCGGGTACAGCGTGGGCGCGGGATGGCGCGCCTCGATCACCTGGCACATCAGCGCGCTGTCGCAGTAGATGTCGGCGCCGATCTGCAGAAAGGGCGTGCGCCGGTAGCCGCCGGTGAGCGCCACCACGTCGGGTTTGGGCAGCATCACCGGCACGCTGACGCTCTGCCAGGCCAGGCCCTTGTAGCCCATGATGAGCCGCATCTTCTCGGAGAAGGGCGAGCCGGCGTAATGGTGCAGGATCAGTTCACTCATGGCGTTTGCTCCTTGCGCATGTCGATGTGCGCGATGCCGTCTTCGTCATATACGCCGGAGACCGGCGCAAAACCCAGGCTGGCATAAAAGCCCTGCAGATAGGCCTGGGCCTGCAGGCTCACCGCCTGCCCCGGCCAGAGGCGCTCGCAGGCGGACAGGGCTTCACGCATCAGCGCGCGACCCTGACCCTGGCCGCGCGCCTGCGGCGCGGTCAGCACACGGCCGATCTTGGGCCCCTCAAGAAGCCGTGCATAGGCCAGCAGGCTGCCGTCCTGCGCACGGCCCAGCAGATGCCAGGCCTGCAGATCCTGGCCATCGGGGTCCAGATAGACGCAGCGCTGCTCCACCACGAACACCTCGGCGCGCAGGCGCAGCACCGCGTAGAAGGTGCGCGCATCCAGCTCGTCCAGGCGAGCGCATTGCCAGCTCAGCATCTCAACGAGCCATACCGGCGGGACGAGCGCAGGGCCGCTCCCAAGCCGGCCCGCACTGGCGATGTGCTTGCCGGTCACGGCGGCATGCATCGCCGTCCCCACGGGGGACCGACCGGGCCTGCCCGCGTTCAGCGGGGCGAGACTGGGCGAGGGGCTGCATCTCAGATCAGCTTGACGATCTGCTTGCCGAAGTTCCGGCCCTTGAGCAGGCCCAGGAAGGCCTCGGGCGCGCTGGCAATGCCTTCGGCCACGCTCTCACGGTACTTGAGCTTGCCGGTGGCCACCAGGGTGCCCAGTTCCTTCAGCGCCTCGGGCCAGACCTCCATGTGCTCGGAGACGATGAAGCCCTCGATCTTCATGCGGTTTACCAGGATCAGCTGGGGTGCGCTCATCGGGATGGGCTCGCCGTTGTAGCCGGAAATCATGCCGCACATGGCGACGCGGCTGAAGGCATTGGCGCGCAGCAGCACGGCGTCCAGAATCATGCCGCCGACGTTCTCGAAATAACCGTCGATGCCGTTCGGGCAGGCGGCCTTGAGCGCGGCGGAAAGCGACTTCAGGTTCCGGTGCTCCTTGTAGTCGATGCAGGCGTCGAAGCCCAGTTCCTCGACCACGTAGCGGCATTTGTCGGCACCGCCGGCCAGGCCGACGGCGCGTGCACCGCGCACCTTGGCGAGCTGGCCCACCGCACTGCCCACCGCGCCGCTGGCGGCGCTCACCACCACCGTCTCGCCCGGCTTGGGGTTGATGATCTTGACCAGACCGTACCAGGCCGTCACGCCCGGCATGCCCACCGCGCCCAGATAGGCCGAGAGCGGGATGTGGGCGGTGTCGACCTTCTGCAGCACGCCGCGCTGGCTGGCATCGACGAGCTGGTACTCCTGCCAGCCGCCCATGCCCACCACCTTGTCGCCCGGCCTGAAGTTGGGGTTGAGCGACTCCACCACCTCGCCCACGGTGCCGCCCAGCATCACCTCGCCCAGCGGCTGGGGCTGGGCATAGCTCTTGGCGTCGTTCATGCGGCCACGCATATAGGGGTCCAGGCTCAGGTAGTGGTTTCGTACCAGCACCTGGCCCTCGCTCAGCGCCGGCACGGTGGCCTCGACCAGCTTGAAGTTCTCGGCCGTGGGCTCGCCCTGCGGGCGCGAGGCCAAATGAATCTGATGGTTGATGCGGCTCATGGGCTGTGCTCCTGATGGACTGAATACGATGCTGCGATTGAATCACGCGGCCCGGGCCGGCAAAGTCCCATGGGCGACAAAAAAGCACGACCGTTCTAATTGAACCGGGAACGGCAATCGGCCACGGCGAGCGTGCAATCAAACCCGGCAAAAAGGCCTTCATCCACTCGCATTGCCGCCCCTGCTGAGGTGCAATACAGGACTGACCGGGCCCGCGCCCGGCCACAGCAACAAGGAGCACCGGGAAATGCAGTTGTCCGATTACAAGATCTCCATCAAGCTGATCGCGAGCTTCCTCGCCGTGGCCCTAATCGGCGCCGCGACGGGCAGCTTTGCCGTCTACAACATGAACCGCATCAACGATGCCGACAGCGAGCTCTACGAGCACGAGACCATCGGACTGTCGCTGGTGAAGGAAGCCAATGTCGAGCGCCTCAAGGGCGTGGTGGCCTTGCGCGACGCCATCCTGGCCACCGATGGCCAGGAACGCGAGAGCTTCCTCAAGTCGGCCCAGAGCAGCCGCGATCTGGCCCTGAGCCTGATCGAGCAGGCCGGCGAACATGTGCGCAACGACAAGGCCAAGCAAAGCCTAGCGCAGCTGCAAAGCGAATGGGGCAAGGACAAGGCCAGCACCGAGGGCCTGATCCAGCGCATCGCCAAGGCCGACCTCAACACCTCCAACGACACCCTCAAATTCCTCAAGGGCGAGTACGCGCCCAACAGCATTGCCGTCGGCAAGGCGATGAGCCAGCTCTCGCAGCTCAAGGAGGGCGACGCCAAAGACATCGCCGACGCCAACGACGCGCTCTACACCAGCAGCCGCAACATCACCTTCGTGCTGATCGTGCTGGGCGTGGTGGCCGGCGTGGCGCTGGGCCTGGCCATCAGCCGCCATGTGACCCGGCCGCTGGAAGAGGCCGTGCGCGCGGCGCAGCGCATGAGCGAGGGCGACATGAGCCTGAGCCTGCAGACCAGCGGCAAAGACGAAACCTCGCAGCTGCTGCAGGCGCTGGAGACCATGCGCCAGCGCCTGCGCGACATCGTCGCCACGGTGCGCGGCAACTCCGAGAGCGTGGCCACCGCCAGCGCCGAGATCGCCCAGGGCAATTCGGACCTGAGCCAGCGCACCGAGGAGCAGGCCAGCGCGCTGGAGGAAACCGCCGCCACCATGGACCAGCTGGGTGCCACGGTGCGCAACAACGCCGACAGTGCCCAGCAGGCCAATCAGCTGGCCCTGGGCGCCTCCGATGTGGCGGCGCGCGGCGGCGAGGTGGTAGCCCAGGTGGTGCAGACCATGGGTGGCATCAACGAGAGTTCACGCAAGATTGCCGACATCATCACGGTGATCGACGGCATCGCCTTCCAGACCAATATCCTGGCGCTGAATGCGGCGGTGGAAGCCGCACGCGCCGGCGAGCAGGGCCGCGGCTTTGCGGTGGTGGCCTCCGAGGTGCGCAGCCTGGCGCAGCGCAGCGCCGAGGCCGCCAAGGAGATCAAGACCCTGATCGGCGCCAGCGTCGACCGCGTGGAACAGGGCAATGCCCAGGTGGCGCGCGCGGGCGAGACCATGGAAGAGGTGGTCAACGCGATCAAGCGCGTCACCGACATCGTCGGCGAGATCAGCTCGGCCAGCCGCGAGCAGAGCTCGGGCGTGAGTCAGGTCGGTGAAGCCATCACCCAGATGGACAAGGTCACGCAGCAGAACGCCGCCCTGGTGGAGCAGAGTGCCGCCGCGGCCGAAAGCCTGAAGCAGCAGGCCGAGGAGCTGGTGAGCGTGGTCTCGGTGTTCAAGCTGGATGCTCACCATCACTGAGCGGCTCTGCGTGCTGTAGCGCCTTTAGGGCCCTGCCCCGCCCGGGCAGCGCCTTCAAGTATTTGAAGGTGGCGGTGGCATGGGCGCAGAGCTTGCCGTCCTCGCCCAGCACCGAGCCTTCGCAGAAGGCCATGGTGGTGGAGCGGTGCAAGAGCTTGCCGATGGCGCGCAGCTCGCCCTCGCCGGGGCGCATGAAGCTGGTCTTCATTTCGATCGTCACCACGCCGGGCCCGAAGCCCGGTTGGTCACGGTGGATGCTGCGCGCTGCATGGGCCATGGCCACGTCCAGCAAGGTCATCAGCACGCCGCCATGCGCCACCTCCCAGGAATTGAGGTGGCCCTCCTTCAGGTCCACACGCAACTCCGCCACGCCCTCGCCCATGCTGTGCAGCTCGAAGCCGAGCTGCTCGACGAAGGGGATGTGGACGGGGAAGGACAGCTTCGGCTTGCTCGACATCGATCTCAGGCTCCGTGGATTGCGCTGACGCCGCCATCCACCGCGAGGATCTGGCCGGTGATGTGTTTGCCCGCCCTGGAGGCGAACAGCAGGGCGGCGCCCTTCAGGTCCTCATCATCGCCGATGCGGTTGAGGGGCGCCTTGGCCGCCATGTTCTCCTCGCCCAGGGCCGCCAGCAGGCCCTTGGTCATCTTGCTGGGGAAGAAGCCCGGGGCCAAGGCGTTCACGGTGATGCCGTACTGGCCCCATTCACCCGCCAGCGCACGCGTGAAGTTCACCGCCGCACCCTTGCTGGTGTTGTAGGCGATCGTCTTCATCGCCGAGGTATTGCCGGCCAGCCCGGCGATCGAAGCGACGTTGATGATGCGGCCATGGCGGCGCGGAATCATGCTGCGCTTGCCCACCTCCTGGCTCATCACGAAGAGGCTGCGGATGTTCAGGTTCATGACCTTGTCCCAGGCTTCGACGGGATGATCCTCGGCCGGCGCGCCCCAGGTGGCGCCGGCGTTGTTCACCAGGATGTCGATCTGACCCAGACGCTCCAGCGTCTGCGTCACCACGCCGCGTGCCTGCGCCTCGTCGGCCGCGTCGGCCGCGATCCAGCGCGCATCGATGCCGCGTGCCTGCAGGTGTGCCACGGCCTCTTCCAGATCGCTGGCCTTGCGCGAGCTCAGCATGATCTTGGCGCCGGCCTCGCCCAGCGCCTCGGCTATCTGCAGGCCCAGGCCGCGCGAGCCGCCGGTCACCAGGGCCACCTGGCCGCTGAGGTCAAACAAATCCTGTACTTTGGTATTGCTCATGATCGTCTCCGTTGTGTCTTAGAACCACGCGTCCTGCATCTCACGCGCGACGGGCTCGCGGCTCGCCGCCACCGCCAGCCAGGCGCCAATCTTGGGCAGCTCGTAGGTAAAGAAGTAGCGCTGCGCGGCCTGCTTGCCGCGCGCGAAATCGCTCTCCCCCTGGGCGGCCTGCACCACGTCCAGCCACAGCCAGGCCAGCACCACATGGCCGAAGGCCTGCATATAGGGCGTGGCATTGGCGAGCGCCTCTTCGGGCACGCCGGTGGACCAGGCCGCCTTGGTGGCCTTGCCCACCTGGGCCAGCGCCGCGGCGAGCTCATTGGCATGGGTGGCAAGACCTGGCACCGCGAGTGCGCGCTGCACCGTCTCGTTGATGCGCCCGGCCAGCGCCATCAGCGCACTGCCGCCGTTCATCACCACCTTGCGGCCCAACAGGTCCAGGCCCTGGATGCCATGCGTGCCCTCGTGGATCATGTTGAGGCGGTTGTCGCGCCAGTACTGCTCCACCGGGAAGTCGCGCGTGTAGCCATAGCCGCCCAGCACCTGGATGGCGAGGCTGTTGGCCTCCAGACACCATTCGCTGGGCCAGCTCTTGGCGATCGGGATCAACACCTCCAGCAGCAGGCCGGCGGCCGCCGCCTGCTCGGGCGTGCCGCTGTGCTGCTCGTCCACCAGGCGGGCGCAGAACAGCTCCAGCGCCAGCGCCCCTTCCACATAACTCTTCTGCGCCAGCAGCATGCGCTTCACATCCGCATGCTCGATGATGGGCCGTTGCGGCGAGGCCGCGTCCTTGCCCGCCGCCGTCATGGGTCGGCCCTGCGGGCGCTGGCGTGCATAGGCCAGGCTGGCCTCGTAGCCGGCATACCCCAGCATGGTGGCGCCCAGGCCCACGCCGATGCGCGCCTCGTTCATCATGTGGAACATGCATTTGAGGCCCTCGCCCGGCCGGCCCACCAGATAGCCGATCGCCCCGCCCTGCCCGCGCGGCTGGAAGCGGCCCTCGCCGAAGTTCAGGAGGCAGTTGGTGGTGCCGCGGTAGCCCAGCTTGTGGTTCAGGCCGGCCAGCGCCACATCGTTGCGCTCGCCAGTCAGCTCGGCGCGCTCGTTCACCAGATGCTTGGGACAGATGAACAGCGAGATGCCACGCGTGCCGGGGATGATCTTGCCATCCGGCCCGGGGATCTTGGCCAGCACCAGGTGCACGATGTTCTCGCTGATCTCATGCTCGCCGGCCGAGATCCACATCTTGTTGCCCTTGAGGCGGTAGCGCGGGCCCAGCGGGTCGGCCTCGAAACCAGCGCCATCGGGCTCGGCACGCGTGGCCACGTCGGACAGCGATGAGCCGGCCTGCGGCTCCGAGAGGCACATGGTGCCGAACCAGCGCCCGGCGAACTCGTTCTTCGCGAACACCTCGCGCTGCGTGGGCGTGCCATGGGCCATCAGCAGATTGGCGTTGCCGTTGGTGAGCATCACATAGCCACCCATGGCGATATTGGCCATGCTGAAGAAGCTGTTGGCCGCCATCTCGATCACGCAGGGCAGCTGCATGCCGCCGAGCTCATAGTCCTGCGCCGCCGCCAGCATGCCGGATTCCACATAGGCGGCCAGGGCCGCGTGGGTGGACTGGGGCAGGTGCACGCGCTCGCCATCAAAGTGCGGCTCCTGCGTGTCGGCCAGGCGGTTGAAGGGCGCGAACTTTTCGCGCGCGATCTTCTCGCAGGTGTCCAGCACCGCGGTAAAGGTCTCGGCACTGTGCTCGGCAAAACGCTCACGCGCGGTCAGCTCGCCGACCTTGAGCCAGTCGTGCAAGAGGAATTCCAGGGTCTGGCGCATGCGCCCTTCTCCTTGTTGGGGCCGAAGCGCTGCCTCAGCCCAGCTTGACGATGGTGCCCTGCGCGAGCGCGCAGAGCTTTTCTTCGCCCTCGGCGACGGCAAAGACCTCGCAGCGGCACACCGCCTGGGTCTTGCTGACGTGCACCGCCTCGGCGCGCGCGATCAGGCGCTCACCCAGGCCCGGCCGTACATAGTTGATCTTGAACTCCGATGTCACCACCGGCACCTGCATGGCCGTGCCGCCGGCATAGGTCAGGGCGTTGTCGGCCAGGTAGCTGATCACGCCGCCATGGGCAAAGCCGTTCTGCTGCCTGAGCTGCTCGCTCAGGGCCAGTTGCAGCTCGGCCCGCCCGGGCGCCAGCGCGCTGAGCTCGGCGCCCAGCAACTGACTGAAGGCCTGCTGGGCCAGCACCTCACGGCCCATGCTCAGAAAGACTTGCGGGTCCACCATCGCCACTCACTCACCTTAATGGCTGCGCACGCCGTCCACGCGCAGACGGATGCGCCAGCCGGCGTCCACTTGGGCCGGCCGCGGGAAGCGTGCCAGCGCATCGCGCGCCACGCGTTCCACCTGGGCCGCCAGTTCGCCCCTGGCCACCTCGGCCTGCTTGGCGCGCAGCTGATCGGCCGAGGGGTCATTGGCATAACCCTGCATCTGCATGGAGCCGCCGGCCTGGGTGATGCGCGCGCGCAGTTCCTTGCCCTCCTGCTGCAGCTGCGCATAGGCAACATTGAGCTTGCCCAGCGCCGGCTGGTAGTCCAGCGCCACGCCGTCGCCAGCGTCCTCGGCGGCCTGGATGGCGAAGTCGGCATCCAGCGCGGCCAGCAGGCCGCTGACATGCACGCAGGCATCCAGCTGGCCGGCGGGCCAGGCCGTCAGCACCTTGGCAAAGGTTTCGGCATCACCGCGCGAGCCGGGCGCAACGACGCAGGCCGCTGGCAGCGGCAAGCCGGCCTGCAGGGCCCACCAGAGCGCCGCGCCCTTGTCCGGGCCGGCCGCCGGCGAGGCATACAGCGCCGTCAGGCGCGCGCGTGCGCCCACGCCACCAGCGTCCGCGGCGCGCATATACAGGCGCACCGCACGCTCGAGATTGGGCTTCAGGCACAGGCCCTGTTCGAACATTGCGCCGCCCAGCATCAGGGCTTCGGCCGTGCCGCCCGCCAGAGCCTGGTTCAGCTCGCGCACGGCGGCCACGCAGTCCTTGGCCTCGATGGCCTTGACCACGGCGCGCGTGGCGTCGGGCGATGCGGCGGCCTGCGCCGGAATCAGGGGAGCGGACAGCAACAGAACACAGGCAAGGCGAGCAAGTTGGCGGGCAGCAGATTTCATTTTGGAGTTCAGAGGACTTCGAAAACACCGGCGGCACCCATGCCGCCACCGATGCACATCGTCACACAAACTCGCTTGGCACCGCGGCGCTTGCCCTCGATGAGGGCATGGCCGGTGAGGCGCTGGCCCGACACGCCATAGGGGTGGCCCACCGCGATGGCGCCGCCGTTGACATTCAGGCGGTCCATCGGGATGCCCAGGGTATCGGCGCAGTACAGCACCTGCACGGCAAAGGCCTCGTTGAGTTCCCAGAGGTCGATGTCGGCCACCGTCAGGCCCAGCTTCTTCAAGACCTTGGGCACCGCGAACACCGGGCCGATGCCCATTTCATCGGGCTCGCAGCCTGCCACCGCAAAGCCCAGGAAGCGGCCCAGGGGCTTGAGGTTGTGGCGCTGGGCGTAGTCCTCGCTCACCACCACGCAGGCGCCGGCGCCGTCGGAGAACTGGCTGGCATTGCCGGCCGAGATCAGGCCGCCCGGCAGGGCCGAACGCAGGCCATGGATGGCCTCGAAGGTGGTGCCCTCGCGCAGGCCCTCGTCGGCGCTCACCGTCAGCTGCTTCGTCGTCAGACCCATCACCTTGTCGGCCACGCCGGCGGTGACGGTGATGGGGGCGATCTCGTCATTGAACTTGCCGGCGGCCTGGGCGGCGCAGGCGCGCTGCTGGCTCTGCGCGCCGTAATGGTCCATGCGCTCGCGGTTGATGCCGTAGCGCTCGGCCACCTTCTCGGCGGTCTGCAGCATGCTCCAGTAGATCTCGGGCTTGTTCTTGGTGAGCCAGCTCTCGGCAATCATGTGGCGATTGGCCTCGTTCTGCACGCAGGAGATGCTTTCCACGCCGCCGGCCACATAGACGTCGCCCTCGCCGGCGATGACGCGCTGCGCTGCCATCGCGATGGTCTGCAGGCCGCTGGAGCAGAAACGGTTGACGGTGACGCCGCTGACCGTGATGGGCAGGCCGGCGCGCAGCGCAATCTGGCGCGCGATATTGCTGCCGGTGGCGCCCTCGGGCGTGGCGCAGCCCATCAGCACGTCCTCGATGTCGGCGGCAGCTATGCCGGCGCGCTCGACGGCGGCCTTGACGGCATGGCCGCCCAGGGTGGCGCCATGGGTCATGTTGAAGGCGCCCTTCCAGCTCTTGGCCAGGGGGGTGCGGGCGGTGGAAACAATGACGGCCTTGCTCATGGTGCTAGCTCCTTGAATGCTGGGATGCTTGTTACTTGGCGGCTTCGCTCACCAGGCGGTGATAGAAGCGGATCATTTCGGCCAGGTTGGCGCTGGCGATGCGTTCGTTGGTGCCGTGGAAACGGGCCAGGTCCTCGGGCTTGGCGCGCACCGGCGAGAACCGGAAGATGTGATCGGCGATGGCGGCGAAATGGCGCGAGTCGGTGGCACCCGTCATCAGCCCCGGCGCCACCAGGGTGCCGGGAAAGACCTCGCGCAGCGTGGTGGCCACGCGCCGGTAGGCCGCGCTGTCGGTGGGCGAGACCGGCGAGGGCTCGGACGAACCCGGCAGGGTGTAGAGCTCGAACTTGTCGGCGCCCTGCGGCGGCAGGCTGGCCTTCACGTGTTCCAGCAGCTGGGCCTGGGTGTCGCCCGGCAGCAGGCGGAAGTTCACCGTGGCCTGGGCCTCGCCGGGCAGCACGTTGTCCTTGTTGCCGGCGTTCACGATGGTCAGCGCGGTGGTGGTGCGCATCAAGGCATTGGTGGCCGCGCCCTGCTCCAGCTGCTTGGCCACCAGCGGGCCGAACAACCAGAGATTGGACAGGGCCACGCGGCTGAAGCCCTGCATCTCGGGTGCGATCACGTCGAACATCTCGCGCGCAATGCCGCGCACACCGCCGGGCAGCTGGTCGTCGTCCAGGCGCTTGAGCGCCGCGCTCATCATCGCAATCGCACTCGTGCCCTTGGGCGGCGGCAGGCTGGAATGGCCCGGCGTGGCCGGCACCTTCAGCACCACCGACAGATAGCCCTTCTCGGCAATGCCGATCAGCGCCGCCGGCTTGTCCAGGCCCTTCAGGATGCCCTCGGTGATGAGCAGGCCCTCGTCGATGACGAAGTCCAGCTTCACGCCGCGCTGCCGCAGCAGCCTGGCGATCTCGGCCGCGCCATGCAGGCCGCCCACTTCCTCGTCGGCACCAAAGGCGAGGTAGATGCTGCGGCGCGGCTTGAAGCCGCTGGCGGCCAGCATCTCCAGCGCTTCCATCTGCGAGATCAGATTGCTCTTGTTGTCCCAGGCGCCGCGGCCCCAGACATAGCCGTCCTTCACCGTGCCGGCAAAGGGCTGCTCGCTCCATTTCGCCTCGGTGCCCGGGGCGATCGGCACCACGTCCTGGTGTGCCAGCATCAGCATCGGCGCGGCCTGGGGGTCGCTGCCCTGCCAGCGATACAGCAAGCTGTGCCCACCCACCACCTCGCGCTGCATCAGTCCATGGACCTTGGGATAGTCGCGCTGCAACTGCTCGTGCAGGGCCAGGAACTGATCGCGGTTCAGCTCGGGCTGGTCGTGCGAGGAAATGGTGCGCAGCCGTATCGCCGCAGCCAGGCGCTGGGCGGCGCCGGCCTCGTCCACCGCCAGCACCGGCAGCGGCGCCACCTCGATCTGGCGCGAGCCCTTGCGCCAGGTGTTGATGGCCAGCGCGGCCACCAGCAGCAATAGCACGGCGAGCAGGGCCAGCAGGATTCGTTTGAGAACGCGCATCGCCGCCGCTCAGTCGTTGAAGCCCTTGCCCTGCTCCACCAGGCGCGCCAGCAGCGGCGCCGGCTGCCAGAACTTGCCATCGTCCAGCGGGTTCTTGGCAAAACGCTTCATCGCCTGCACGACGTTGAAGAGACCCACGGTGTCGGCGTAGCACATCGGGCCTCCGCGCCACAGCGGGAAGCCATAGCCGGTGAGGTAGACCATGTCCACGTCCGAGGCTCGCTGGGCGATGCCTTCTTCCAGCAGGTGCGCGGCCTCGTTGACGAGCGCGAACACCAGGCGCTGCACGATCTCCTCGTCGCTGATCTGGCGCGGCGTGATGCCCAGCGCGGCACGGTGCTTCTCCAGCATCTCCACCACCACCGGTGAGGGGATGGCGTCGCGCTTGCCCGGCACATAGTCGTACCAGCCGGCGCCGGTCTTCTGGCCATAGCGGCCCAGCTCGCAGAGGCGATCGGCGCTGGCCGAATAGCGCAGCTCCGGCTTCTCCTGGTAGCGGCGCTTGCGGATCGCCCAGCCGATGTCGTTGCCGGCCAGATCGCCCATGCGGAAGGGGCCCATCGCAAAGCCGAACTTCTCGGCCGCGCGGTCCACCTGGGCCGGCGTGCAGCCCTCGTCCAGCAGGAAACCGGCCTGGCGGCTGTACTGCTCGATCATGCGGTTGCCGATGAAGCCGTCGCACACGCCCGAGACCACCGCGGTCTTCTTGATCTTCTTGGCCAGCTGCATCACCGTGGCCAGCACGTCCTTGGCGGTGGCCGCGCCGCGCACCACTTCCAAGAGGCGCATCACGTTGGCCGGGCTGAAGAAGTGCATGCCCACCACGTCCTGCGGACGCTGGGTGAAATTGGCGATCTTGTTGACGTCCAGCGTCGAGGTGTTGGAGGCCAGGATGGCGCCGGGCTTCATCACCGCGTCGAGCTGCTTGAACACCGCCTCCTTCACGCCCAGTTCCTCGAACACCGCCTCGATCACCAGATCGGCGTCGCCGATGTCGGCGTAGTTCAGCGTGGTCGTCAGCAGCGCCATGCGGGCGGCGTACTTGTCTTCCTTGAGCTTGCCCTTCTTGACCTGGGCCTCGTAGTTCTTCCTGATGGTGGCGACGCCGCGGTCCAGCGCTTCCTGCTTGGTTTCCAGAATCGTCACCGGGATGCCGGCGTTCAGGAAGTTCATGCTGATGCCGCCGCCCATGGTGCCGGCGCCGATCACCGCCACCTTGGCGATGGGGCGTGTGGGCGTGCCTTCGGGCACATCGCCGATCTTGCTGGCGGCGCGCTCGGCAAAGAAGGCGTGGCGCAGCGCCTTGGACTCGGGCGTCATCATCAGCGCCAGAAAGCCCTCGCGCTCGGCCTTCATGCCGTCCTCGAACTTCATGTTCACGGCCGCGGCCACCGCCTCCAGGCAGCGCAGCGGCGCCGGGAAGTGCTTGCTCATCGCGCCCACGGTGTTGCGGGCGAACTGGAAGAAGGCCTGGTTCTCGGGATGGCGGGCCTTCAGATCGCGCACCTTGGGCAGCGGACGCTTGTCTGCCACCTCGGCGGCCAGTGCCAGCGCGCCGGCCATCAGGTCGCCCTCGATGACGCGGTCAAACAATTTCTGGCCCGGAACCTGGGCCAGCAACTCGCTGTTGACCGGCTCGCCGCTGACGATCATGTTCAGCGCCGGCTCCACGCCCAGCGCACGCGGCAGGCGCTGCGTGCCGCCGGCACCCGGCAGCAGGCCCAGCTTCACCTCAGGCAGCGCAATCTTGGCGCCCGGCGACACCACGCGGTAATGGCAGCCCAGCGCCAGCTCCAGGCCACCGCCCATGCACACCGTGTGGATGGCGGCCACCACCGGCTTGCTGCAGTTCTCCACCACCGCAATCAGGCTGTGCAGGTTGGGCTCGGCCAAGGCCTTGGGGCTGCCGAATTCCTTGATGTCGGCGCCGCCCGAGAAGGCCTTGCCGGCGCCGGTGATGACGATGGCCTTGACGGCCGCATCGTTCTCGGCCCGCTCCACGCCCTCAGCGGCGGCCTTGCGGGTGGCATGACCCAGGCCGTTGACGGGCGGGTTGTCCAGGGTGATCACGGCAACCGCGCCGCGGACTTCGTAGGAAGCAGTCATTGCAAAACCCTTTGTGAATCAAGCAGCAAAAATAGAACGATCGTTCGATTCTAGGCAGAGGCTCTGGAAATTGTTTGTCTCTGTTGTGACAACGCGCCCGGCAAGGCCTCTCCACCGCCCCGGCACCCGCAAAATGCCGCATGCCCCCAAGTTCGACACCTCGCGTTTACCCTTGCCTAGCACATAGACTGCGCGCCCCTCTACCGATCGGACTGGCCTGGCTGACCCTGTTGCTGGCCCTGCCCACGCTGGGCGCCAGGCAGCCCGAGACCGTCCCACCCAGCCAGCGCCTGCAAGCCCAGGCCGAGCATTGCTGGGACGGCGCCGTGGCCCAGCCCGAGGCCGCGCTGCGCGCGCTGGACCCCGCCATCGCCGAGAGCGCCCTGCTGGGTCTGGCGCGCACCCATGCCGAGCTGCGCCTGTGCCGCGGCTATGCGCAGGAGCAGCTGCAGCGGCCCGTGCCGGCGCTGCAGGACTATGAGTTCGGCGTCGCCGAGGGCCAGCGCCTGAACGCCGCCACCCTGCTGGCCGACGCACTCTCGCTGCGCGGCGAGGCGCGCTATCTGCAAGGCCTCTACAGCCAGGCCCTCACCGACCTGAAGCGCGCCTACGAGATCAATGTGACGCTCAAGCGTGCCGCCCAGCAGAGCTATGCGCTCAATGCGATCGCCAATCTCTACGCCGATGCCAATGTGGGCGATTACGACCGCGCCATCGACTATTACCGCCAGCTGCTCAAGCGCCACGAGGCGAATGGCGCGCAGCAGGAGATCGCCACCGCCCACTACAACCTGGGCAGCACGCTGGAGCGCAAGCAGGACTATGCGGCGGCGCTGGAGGAATTCCGCCAGGCCGAGGCGCTGGAGCGCCGCCGCCAGCAGCCGCTGGAGGCCGCCTATGTGCAGCGCTCCATCGGCACCGTGCTGGGCAAGCTGGGCCGGGCTGCCGAAGCATTGCCCATCCTCGAGCAGGCGCTCAAGGTCTTCGAGGCCGCCGGCCATGCCGACCGCGCCGCCCAGACCCGGCTCTCGCATGCGGTGGTGCTGCGCCAGCTGGGCCGCTTGCGCGAGGCGCTGACCGAGCTGGAACAGGTGCGCGAGTTTTTCGAACGCGAGCGCAGCGATCGCTTTCTCGAGAAGATCCACGACGAGCGTGCGCTCACGCTCAGCGGCCTGGGTGAATGGCCACGTGCGCTGCGGGCGCGCGAGCAGCAGCTGGCCCTGGTGCGCCGCCTGGCCGAGCAGGCCAAGAGCCAGCAGACCTCGCGCCTGCGCGTCGAGTTCGACAGCGCCCGCAAGGAACAGGAAAACCGCGAGCTCAACGCCGAGAACCAGTTGCGCAGCCAGGCCCTGGCCAGCGCACAGGCGATCCAGCAGCTGCAGCTGACGGCGCTGGCGCTGGGCACCGTGGCCCTGCTGGCCCTGGTGGCGCTGGGGCTGCGCCAGCGCAGCCACGCCCAGCGCATGCGCACCCTGGCCATGACCGACGAGCTGACGCGCCTGCCGAATCGCCGCCATCTGCAGATGCTGGCCGAGGCGCAGCTGGCCGTGGCCCAGGACGGCGGCACGCCGCTGGCGGTGCTGGCGCTGGACATCGACCACTTCAAGCGCATCAACGACCAGCATGGCCATGACGCCGGCGACCAGGTGCTGCGCCGCGTCGCCGCGGCCGCCCAGGCGGTACTGCGCCGCAACGATGTGCTGGGACGCACCGGCGGCGAGGAATTCGTGGCCCTGCTGCCCGGCGCCAGCCCGGAGGTGGCGATGGAGGTGGCCGAGCGCATGCGCGCCGCCGTCGCGGCCCTGCAGATGGACGACATCGCGCCCGGCCTGCGCGCCAGCATCAGCCTGGGCGTGAGCCCCTGCCAGCCGGGCGAGCGCGCCCTGCACCCGGTGCTCAAGCGCGCCGATGCGGCGCTGTACCGCGCCAAGGCGGCCGGGCGCAATCTGGTGGTGCTGGCGGATTGAGGCGCGATGCGTTTAGAATCGCGCCCTGACGGGCCTTGCGCCGGTCGCCGCCGATTTACCAACTACTTGCGGGCGGACTACAAATACGGCTAAAGCGTTGCGGCTCCGAACAGCCCCGGGCCGGCAAACGCCGGTGACACCTGGGCCTTTCGGAGCTTTTTCATTCATGCACGGACTTGCCAGCTTTGACCGCCTGCTGACGCGCGCTCGAACCGACAGCCGCACGGCGCCGCAGACGCGCCGCCTGGTGAACCGCCAGGGCGAGGCGGTCGCCGATCTGCCCTTTCCCTGCAGCCCCAACGCCATCCTGCGCGCCGCGCACCGCATTGCCAGCGACGACTGGTTGGGCGTGATCGCCGACGAGAGCCGCCAGAGCGGGCTGGCAAGCCCCTGGCGCCTGGCGCTGCTGCGTGCCGAGCGGCATGGCCAGCCCCGCATAGCCAGCGGCCCCCTGTGGCTGAGCGCCGCTCTGCCCGCCAGGCCGGGCCTGCGCCCGCAGGCGCTCAAGCAGCAGGCCGAGGCGCTGGCCCTGCAAGCGCTGTGGCAGGCCGGCTGGCGGCTCGCGCTGTGAGGCATGATGCTGTGCATGCCCACCACGAAGATATTGCTGCGCCAGGCCACCGCTGCCGACATTCCGGCGATCTGGGACGTGCGCTACGCGGTCAGCGAGAACACCATCCCTCGCGGCATCATCAGTGACGAAGAGGTGCGCGTGGCCATCGAAGAACGCGGCCGCGGCTGGGTGATCGAGGAGATCGACGAATTCGGCCGGCGCCTGGTGGCGTTTGGCATCGTGCATGCGGACGATGGCTGCGCCTGGGCCCTGTTTGTGCACCCCAAGGCCCAGGGCCGCGGCCATGGCCGGCGCCTGATGGCCGAGATGACGGCCTGGCTGTGGGCGCAGGGCCTGCAGACCCTGTGGCTCACCACCGGTGCCGGCACGCGCGCCGAGGCCTTCTACCGCCGCCTCGGCTGGCATTGCGCCGGCAGCACGCCCAAGGGTGAGCTGCGCTTTGAACTGCAACGCGAAGCTTCGGCATGAGCGACCAGCCCGTCGGGAAGAATCCGCTGCGCCACCTGCGCGCCAGCGATCTACGCGGTGCGGCCAAGCTCGCCACCCAGGCCACCGCCGGCGTAGCGCGCATGGCCGAAGGCGTGCACCAGTCGGTCTGGCAGACCCTGGGCGCGCCGGGCGGCAAGGGCGCCGAGCGGGCGCGCGGCATCACCGGCCTGGTCTACCAATGCGTGCAGGGCGTCAACGCGCTGGTGGGCAAGGGGCTGGATGGCGCCCTGCGCGCGCTGCAGCCGCTGTTCGAGCGCATCGACCAATCCCGCCCCGACAGCCCCGAGCGCGCCGCGGTGCTGGCCGCACTCAACGGCGTGATGGGCGACCATCTGCTGGCCAGCGGCAATCCGCTCGCCTTCGAGATGACGCTGCGCTGCCAGGGTCAGGTCTTGACGCTGGAAAACCTGCCCGCGGTGCTGGCGGCGGCCGGGCCGGTGACGGCCAGGCCCCTGCTCTTCATCCACGGCCTGTGCATGAACGAGCTGCAATGGGGCGCGCTGCATGCGCGCGCCCTGGCCGCGCTGGGCTACACGCCCATCTACCTGCGCTACAACACCGGTCTGCACACCTCGCAGAACGGCCGCGAACTCGCCGCCCTGCTGGACCGGCTGCTGCGCGCCTGGCCGCAGCCCCTGCAGGCGCTGGACTGCGTGGTGCACAGCATGGGCGGCCTGGTGCTGCGCAGCGCGCTGCAGATCGCCCAGGCGCAAAGCCTGCCCTGGGCCGGGCTGGTGCAGCGCATCGCCTTTCTCGGCACGCCCCACCATGGCGCGCCGCTGGAGCGCGCCGGCAACTGGGTGGACGTGCTGCTGGGCAGCACGCCCTGGTCGCGCCCGCTGGCCAAGCTGGGCCAGCTGCGCAGCGCCGGCATCACCGACCTGCGCTACGGCCTGGTGCAGGATGCCGACTGGCAGGGCCGCGACCGCTTCCGCCGCCAACCCGACCAGCGCCAGCACCTGCCCCTGCCCGCGGGCATCGCCTGCTACACCATCGCCGCCACGCTGGCGCCGCTGCGTGGCCTGCTGGCCGACCGCCTGCTGGGCGATGGCCTGGTGCCCCTGCGCAGCGCCCTGGGCCAGCATGACGAACCGGCGCGCTGCCTGGACTTCGCGCCCGCGCGCCAGGCCATCCTCTACCGCACGGGCCATATGCAGTTGCTCGGCGCGCCCGCGGTCACCGCGCAATTGCTGGACTGGTTCGGGCCGGCGCAGCGCACATAGTGCCGGTGCAATAATCCCCGGCCTGGACTTTGACTGAAGCCTCTATGCCACGCAGCTGGGCCCTTGCTGCCATCCTGGTGCTTGCTGCTGGCGCGGCGGGCGCCCATGCCCTCAAGGTCTGCATCCCCTCCAACCCCTTCCCGCCGATCAGCTTCCCGGACCATGAGGGCCAGGGCCAATGGCTGGTGCGCAAGGCGGTGGAACGCCAGGGTGGCACGGTCAGCTACGAGGCGGTGCCCTGGCCACGCTGCGTCAAGGGCGTGCAGACCGGCGACTACGACGCCGCCATCCCGCCCACCGTGACGCTGGCCGCCAGCATCGCGCTGCCGATGCGCGACGAGAAGACGGTGGACGACACCAAGGCCCTGGGCAACACGAATATGGTGGTGCTGCGCCGCGTGGGCAGCAAGCCCGGCTGGGATGGCAGGAGCTTCAGCGGCCTGAGCACGCCGGTGATCTTCAACCGCGGTATCGTCTCGATCCGCGACAAGCTGGCCGCCCTGGGCGTGGCCGGCGACGAGGGCGCGCAACCGAACGAGTCGATGCTGCAGAAGCTGCTGCGCGGCCGCGGCGAGCTGCTCATCATGAACGGCAACGCCGCCCTGGTGGAGCTGGCCGATGCCGAATACGCGGGCAAGCTGGAGATCCTGCCCGAGCCCTTCATCGTCATGACCGGGCACCTGGGCTTCAACAAGAGCTATTACCTCGCCAACCGCGCCTTCGTCGAGGCGGTCTGGGCCGGCATCGCCCGCCTGCGCAACTCGGCCGAGTGGCAGGGTGTGGCGCCGAGCCTGGCCAAATAGACCCTAGGGCCTGTTGACACCACGTTTGCCCGTGCGAACGGGGCCGGCAGGGCCCAGGTCTAGGCGGACGACGAAGCCCAGGCTCTGTGCCTGGGCAAGGAGTTCAACGACGAGATGGGCCCTGCCAGCCCCGTTCCCTTCGGGTTGCCACCAGAAAAGCCGTGCACGTCGTTGCAAAGCCTCGCTGGGGGAGTGGCCCCAGCTTCGGTTTGCGCCTAGTTCACGGCTTTTCTGGTGGCAACGCATCGGGCAAACGTAGTGTTAACAGGCCCTAGTCGCGTTGTCGCGACTGACGCTTGCCGAAGGGGCGCAGTGCGCGACCCGCCGCACGCGCGGGCGGCTCGCAGGCATGGCGGTAATCCTGCAGCGTCTTCTGCGCCCGGCCCAGCACGCTGTCGGGTGCATAGCCACGCGGGCCCAGCGTGCCAAAGGTCAGGCCGCTGAGCAGCTCCATGCCCTCGCTGGCCAGCTCGGCGGTAAAGATGTGGAAGCGCCCCTCGGCCACCGCCGCCACCAGGCGCGGCGCCAGCATCAGGTGGCGGCGGTTGCGGCGCGGGATCAGCACGCCCTGCTGGCCATCCAGGCCCAGCAACTCGCAGCTGCGGAAATAGCCCTCGATCTTCTCGTTGATGCCGCCCACCGGCAGCATCTCGCCATGCTGGTTGACGGCCCCCGTCACCGCGATACTTTGCCGCAGGGGCAGGCCCGAGAGGGCCGAGAGCAGGGCATAGAACTCGGCGCAGGAGGCCGAGTCGCCCTCCACGCCGTTGTATTCCTGCTCGAACACCACCGCGGCGTTCAGCGCCAGCGGTGCGATATGTGCAAACAGCCCGGCCAGGTGGCTGTGCAGGATCAGCACGCCCTTGTCGTGGATGGGGCCCGACATCTCGACCTCGCGCTCGATATTGAGCAAGCCCTCCTCGCCCGCATGCGTGGAGGCAGTGACGCGCACCGGGAAGCCGAACTGGTAGTCGCCCAGGTCCACCACCGTGAGGCCGTTGAGCTGGCCGACGCGCGTGCCGGCCACCGCCAGCAGGCGCTCGCCATCGGTGATGGATTCCTGCAGGCGCTGCTCGGGATAGTCGTGCCGATGCTGGCGCGCCGCCAGCGCCGCCTGCACGTCCTCGGGCGCCACCAGGGCCGCGTCGCGCGCGCGCGCCACCGCCGCTGCCTCCACCAGCAGGCCGGCGCTGTGCGCGAAGATGGCGCTCTGGCGCGCCTGGTCCTCGGCCGCGCGGTGCGTCTGCTCGATCAGGGCCGCCACCGCCGCCGCGCTGAAATGCGGCAGGCCCAGTTTGCGGCAGCTGTGCGCCACGAAGATGGCGGTGGCACGCCGCGCCTCGGGCGTGGCGGCAAAGCTCTCGGCGAAATCGACCTTGCAGCGGAAGCGCCGCGCGAAGTCCGGGTCGCCCTCCTGCACCAGGTAGAAGTCTTCCACCGAGGCGATCAGCACCAGCTTGACATCCACGTCCACCGGCTCGGGCTGCAGCGAGACCGCGCCGATCGGCGCCAGCGCCATGCCGGCCTCTTCGATCTGCAGCCGCCCGCTGCGCAGAAAGCGGCGCAGCTTCTCCCACACCGCCTCGTCGGTGAGCAGATCGCGCAAATGCAGCATCAGAAAACCGCCATGCGCCTTCAGCAGGCTGCCGGCGCGGATGCGCGAAAAATCGGTCACCAGCACGTCGCGCTCGGCCTCGTACTCGATGCTGCCGAACAACGAGCGGAACACCGGGTTGTCGTCGCTGATGACCGGCGCGCCGCTGCTGCCATGGTGGTCCACCACCAGGTTGACGCGCAGGCGCGCCAGCAGCTCGGCCAGCGCCGCCGCGCGCGCCTCATCAGGCTCCTCGCCCTGCTGGAACAGCTCCAGGCTGGCCAGCACCTCCTGCAGGGCGCGGTCCAAATAACTGCCCAGCTTGACGGCATCCTTGATCTGCTTGCGCAGCCGGTTGCGGATCTGCTGCAGCGCATGGTCCAGCATGGGTTTGAGCAGCTGGCGCCGCAGCGCCGCCAGCTGCTCCAGCATCAATAACTCCTTGGCGCGGGTGAGCTCCAGAAAGCGGCCGATCTGCTTGCGCAATTCCTCCTCGGCGGCATCGCAGGCGGCGCGCTGCGCCGGCGTCAGCGTCATCGCCTTGGCGGCGGTGAGCGGCTCGCCCGTCTCGTCGCGCTGGGTGAAGACCATGCGGCCCTGTTCGCGCATCAGGCCGAAGTTGCGCGCCTCGGCAAAGGCCGTGAGCTCGGCATAGGCGGCCGATTCCTCGGCCTTGTAAGCGCCCTCCAGGCGCTCGCAGCCGGCGCGCACATCGGCGTCCATCAGGCGCTTGGGGATCTCGCTCTGCAGGGTCTTGGCAAACTCGGCCATCAGCTGGCGCAGCAGCCGCCCCTCGCCGGCCGGCAGGCGCAGGGCCAGCGGATGCTCGGGCACCTCGAAGTTGTGCAGATAGCAGAGGTCGGGCGGCACCGGCCGCAGCAGGGCCTCCTGCTTCATCATCTCCAGCAGCAGCGAGCTGCGGCCACTGCCCACCTCGCCCAGCACGAACAGGTGGTAGTCGGGCTGCTGCATGCGCAGGCCGAAGCGCGCCGCCAGCTCGGCGCGCTCCTGGCCTATCCAGGGCAGGGCCTGGTCCAGCAGCTCGGAGGTATCGGCAAAGTCCAGCGTGGCGGGATCGACCGTGAGGCGCAGCTCGGCGGCGGAGAGTTTGGCAATGCTCATGCCGGCGATTGTGCGCCGCCTAGCCGGCCCCCAATGCCCACCAGCGCGGCAGCAAGGCCTGCACCTCGGCGCGGCCGTAGCGATCGTCGATCAGGTGCAGCACGCCCTCGTCCTCGGTCGTGCGTATCACCCGCCCGGCCGCCTGCACCACCTTCTGCAGGCCCGGGTAGAGGTAGGTGTAGTCGTAGCCGGCGCCGAACAGCTGCTGCATGCGCGCACGGATCTGCTCGTTGATCGGATTGATCTGAGGCAGGCCCAGGGTGGCGACAAAGGCACCGATCAGGCGCGCGCCGGGCAGGTCGATGCCCTCGGAGAAGGCGCCGCCCAGCACCGCCAGCGCGATCCCCTGGCTCTGCTCGGTGAAACGGGCCAGGAACTGCTTCTGCTCGGCCTCGCCCATGCGGCGCGACTGCGCCCATACCGGCAGCTGCGGCTGCTCGGCCGCCAGCACCTCGGCCAGCTGCTCCAGATAGGCATAGCTGCTGAAGAAGGCAATGTAGTTGCCGGGGCGCGCTGCGTACTGGCGCGCCATCAGCTCGGCCATGGGCTTGAGCGAGGCCTGGCGATGCGCATAACGGGTGGAGATGCCGCGCGCCACGCTGACGCGCAGCTGCTCGGCGGCAAAGGGAGAGCCCACCTCGATCTGCAGATGCTGCTCGGGCAGGCCCAGCAACGTGGCGTAGTAGCCAGCCGGCTGCAGGGTGGCGGAGAACAGGGTGCTGCTCAGCGCCGCTTCCAGGCGCGGGCGTAGAAAGGGCGCCGGCAGCACATTGCGCAGGCACCAGGACAGGCCGGTGCTGCCCTCCTCCCGGCGGCTGTCGACGATCGAATGGCTGCCCAGTTGTTCGGCCATGCGCAGAAAATGCAGGGCCTCGAAATAGAAGGCCTGCAGGGCAGGGTCGGGCTCGGCGGGGTGCTCGCCGAAATGCTCGCCAATGGCAGCGCTGCACAGTTGCAGGGGCTGCAGCAGCGCCTCGGGCAGCAGCTCGTGCACCTGGTAGTCCTCGGTCTGCGCCTTGGCCAAGCCGCCCCAGGCGCGCTGCAGCTTGGCGAGGGCCTTCTTCAGCACCGGGAATTTGCGCGCCGCGGGCGAGCGTTTCGCCTGCGCCAGCGTGTCGGGCAAGAGCTCGGCGCTGTACATCTTGCGGCCGCGCTCCACCAGGTTGTGAGCCTCGTCCACCAGCAGGGCCACGCGCCACTGGTTGGCCTGGGTCAGGCCGTGCAGCAGGGCGCTGACGTCGAAGAAGTAGTTGTAGTCGCCCACCACCACATCGACCCAGCGCACCAGCTCCTGGCTCAGGTAGTAGGGGCAGACCTGGTGCGCCAGCGCCAGCTCGCGCAAGCGCGCCTGGCCGAGCTGAAGCTCCTGTGCGGCGGCGGCGCGGGCGGCGGGCAGGCGGTCGTAAAAGCCCTGGGCCAGCGGGCAGGACTCGCCATGGCAGGCCTTGTCGGGATGCTCGCAGGCCTTGTCGCGCGCCACCAGCTCCAGCACGCGCAGCGGCAGGGGCGAGAGCCGCTGCAAACCGTCCAGCGCGAGCTGGCGGCCGGAGCTCTTGGCGGCCAGGAAGAAGATCTTGTCCAGCGCTTTCGCCGGCGCGGCCTTCAGCAGTGGGAACAGCGTGCCCAGAGTCTTGCCGATGCCGGTGGGCGCCTGGGCCAGCAGGCAGCGCTGGTGCAGCGCCGCCTTGTAGACCGCCTCGGCCAGCGGCCGCTGGCCCTGGCGGAACTCGCCGAAGGGGAAGCTCAGGCGCTGGAGCGCCGCATCGCGCTCGCCGCGCTGCGCCAGCTGCTGCTGCGCCCAGCTCAGGAAGCGCTCAGCATGCAGCTCGAAATGCGCTTGCAGCTCGGCCGCGCTGCGGCTCTCGGTGATGAGCGTCTCCTGCTGGTTGCCGACATTGAAATACACCAGCGCCAACTCCAACGCCGCCAGCCCCTCCTGCTGGCACAGCAGATGGCCGTAGATGCGCGCCTGCGCCCAATGCAGCGCACGGTGCGAGGCCGGCTGGGTCTCAAGCCGGCCCTTGTAGGTCTTGACCTCCTCCAGGCGCTGGCGCACCGGGTCGTAGCCATCCGCGCGGCCGCGCACTTGCAGCGTTTGCCGGTAGCTGCCGCTTAAGCCCACCTCGGCCCGGTATTCGGTCTGGCCGCCGGCACCGCGGCGCGTGGCCACGGTGGCGTGTCCGGCCACGCCCTCCAGCGCGCTGGGCGCGGGCGTGAAGCGCAGATCCAGGTCGCCCTGCTTGGCGGTGAACTCGCAGAGCTCGCGCACCGCGACCGTGTAGATGTCGCTCAAGGCTCGGCCAGCGCGGTCTGCGGCGCATCCGCCTCGCTGCGCAGCGGTGTCGCCTTGGCCAGTGCGAGCCAGACCGCAAATGGCAACTTGAATTGCAGCTTGCAAGGCTGGTGCCGGGCCGGGCGCAAGAGCTCGAACGTGCCCTCCTCCAGCGTGCCATGCAGCACCCAGATGCCGAACTGCGCCGGGATCTCCATGGGCTGGGCCACGCCGGCCGGGAACACGTAATAGACCTCGCTGCACAGCCATTGGTAGGCCTGGCGCTTGGCGGCATGGCGCAGGTCGGACAGCAGATCGGCGCGGCTGAACTTGACCTCGTGCACCAGCGGATGCAGATAAGCCTCCACCGAGGTGTTGCGCACCGAGAACAGATCGGGCCGCGCCGTACGCCAGACATGGGGCCAGACATGCCCGGCCGCCTGCGCGGGTGCCGGCTCGTCCCACAGCGGCTGCGCCTCGCGCAGCGCCGGCGGCAGCCCGGCCGGCGCCTCGGTCTCGACCTGGGCGCGCAGCGAAAGCTCGCGCCAGACGATGCGGCCGCCCGCCATCAGCTGTTCGGCAAATTTCTGCGCCAGCCGGTCGTGGCCGCTCAGCGCCCTGACATTCTGCTGGCGCGCCTCGGCCAGCCACTGGATACCGGCCGCGCTGAGGCGCAGGGTCTCACGCCCATCCGCGCCAAGGTGCAGATCCAGCATGCCGGCCGCCAGCAGATCGATCTCGAGCGCGTCCTTGCAGGGCCAGCCGGCCGAGCGCCAGACCTGCATCAGGCGGCTGCGGTGGCTGCGACTCAGGGCGGGCGGGCTCATCACACTGATTATAAATACAGTAATGGCGCCGCCAGCGTCGTGGCGCGCAGGGATACTGGCGCCATGACGCCCCTGCACCCCGCCCCCCACAGCATCGACAGCCAGGCCCTGGCGCAGCATCTGGGCGTGCGCCTGGACGAGGGCCTGGCCGCCGACGAGGTGCTGGCGCGCCAGCAGGCCCATGGCCCAAACCGCCTGCCCGAGGCGCCGCCGCGCCCGGCCTGGGCACGCCTCCTGGACCAGTTCCGCGACTTCATGATCCTGGTGCTGCTGGCGGCGGCCCTGCTCTCGGGCCTGATCGGTGATCTGGCCGATACCCTGGTGATCCTGCTGATCGTGCTGCTCAATGCCGCCATCGGCTTCTGGCAGGAATGGCGTGCTGACCAGGCGCTGAGCGCCCTGCAGCGCATGGCGGCGCCGCAGGCCACCGTGATGCGCGCCGGTGGCCAGCGCCATGTGGTGGCGACCGAGCATCTGGTGCCCGGCGATGTGGTGCTGCTGGAGGCCGGCAATCTGGTGCCCGCCGACCTGCGCCTGCACGAGGTGGCGCAGATGCGGGTGGACGAGTCGGCGCTGACCGGCGAATCGGTGACGGTGGAAAAGACGCACCAGCACCTGCCGCTGGAAGTAAGCGCCCTGGGCGACCGCATCAACATGGCCTACAAGGGCACGCTGGTGACGCATGGGCGCGGCGCCGGCCTGGTGGTGGCCACCGGCGTGCACACCGAGCTGGGCCAGGTGGCCGGCCTGCTGAACAGCGCCGAGACACGCTCCACGCCGCTGCAGCGGCGCCTAGCGGCCTTCGGCAAGCGGCTCTCGGTGGTGGTGCTGGCCATCTGCGCGCTGGTATTCGCGATCGGCGTGCTGCGCGGCGAACCCCTGCTGCTGATGGCGCTCACCGCCATCAGCCTGGCGGTGGCGGCGATCCCCGAGGCCCTGCCGGCGGTGGTGACGGTGCTGTTGGCGCTGGGCGCGCGCCGCCTCGTCACGGTGAACGCGCTGGTGCGGCGCCTGCCCAGCGTCGAGACGCTGGGCTCGGTATCGGTGATCTGCTCCGACAAGACCGGCACCCTCACCCTCAACCGCATGCAGCTGCGCGAGCAACGCATCTGGCGTGCCGATGCCGCTGAATTCTGGCAGGCGCTGGTGCTGTGTAACGACGCGGTGCCGGGGCCCGAAGGCTGGCTTGGCGACCCCACCGAGACCGCCCTGCTGCAGGCCGCCGCCGAGGCCGGCGTGGACGTGGCCGAGCTCAAGCGGGCCAGCCCGCGCCGCCACGAATGGCCCTTCGATGCCGAGCGCAAGCGCATGAGCACCCTGCACCGGGCCGGCATGGGCTGGGTCGCCTATGTGAAGGGCGCGCCCGAATCGCTGCTGCCGCGCTGCGCGGGCGGACCCGAGCTGGCCGAGGCGCTGGCCACCGCGCAAGCCTGGGCGGCGCAGGGCCTGCGCGTGCTGGCGGTGGCGCGCAAGCAGGGCAAGGCCGAGGTGGTGGCGGTGGCGGCCGATGCCTTCGAGCAAGACCTGACCCTGCTGGGCCTGGTAGGCCTGATCGACCCGCCGCGCCCCGAGGCGCGCGCCGCCGTGGCCGAATGCCTGGGCGCAGGCATCAGGCCGGTGATGATCACCGGCGACCATCCGGCCACGGCCTTGGCGATCGCACGCGACCTGGGGCTGGACGCCAGCGGCGGGGTGCTCAGCGGGGCCGAACTGGCCCGGCTCGACGAGACCGGCCTGGCGGCGGCGGTGCAGCGCGTCTCGGTCTATGCGCGCATGGACCCGGCGCAGAAGATACGCATCGTGCAGGCCCTGCAGGCCGCCGGCCAGTATGTGGCCATGACCGGCGACGGCGTGAACGACGCGCCGGCGCTGCGCAGCGCCGACATCGGCGTGGCGATGGGCCGCGGCGGCACCGACGTGGCGCGCGAGGCCTCCGCCCTGGTGCTGCTGGACGACAACTTCGCCACCATCGTCGGCGCGGTGCGCGAGGGGCGCCGCATCTTCGACAACATCCGCAAATTCATCCGCTACGCGCTGACCGGCAATTCGGGCGAGATCTGGCTGCTGTTCCTGGCACCCCTGCTGGGCCTGCCGATCCCGCTGCTGCCCATCCACATCCTCTGGGTCAACCTGGTCACCGACGGTCTGCCGGGCCTGGCGCTGGCCACCGAACCGGCCGAGCGCGGCGTGATGCAGCGTCCGCCCCGGCCGCCGCAGGAGAGCGTGTTTGCCCATGGCCTGTGGCAGCACGCGCTGTGGGTGGGCCTCTTGATCGGCGGCCTGTGCCTGGGCGTGCAGGCCTGGTCGCTGGGCCTGCATGGCAGCGCCGGCAACGCGCATGGCCAAACCATGGTGTTCACCCTGCTGACGCTGGCGCAGATGGCGCATCTGCTGGCGATCCGCTCGGAGCGCGAGTCGCTCTTCAGCCAGGGGCTGCTGAGCAACCGGCCGCTGCTGGGCGCGGTGCTGCTGAGCCTGGCGCTGCAGCTGGCCACCATCTATGTGCCCTGGCTGCAACCGATCTTCCGCACCCAGGCGCTCAGCGCCGGCGAGCTCGCCGCCTGCTTCGGCCTGGCCGGCCTGGTGTTTGTGGCGGTGGAGATCGAGAAGCTGTGGCGGCGCCGCGGCTAGCTACACCTCAAGCCATTCCTTCCTGATGTAGGCGTTGGCGCGCAGCTCGGCGGGCGTGCCCTCGAAGACGATGCGGCCATGGCCCATCACATAGCAGCGCTCGGAGATTTCCAGCGCGATCGCCAGCTTCTGCTCCACCAGCAGCACGGCGATGCCGCGGCGCTTGAGCTCCTTCAGGTACTCGGCCACCAGCTCGACGATCTTGGGCGCCAGGCCCTCGGTGGGCTCGTCGATCATGATCAGATCGGGGTCGCCCATCAGGGTGCGGCACAGCGTCAGCATCTGCTGCTCGCCGCCCGAGAGCACGCCGGCCTCGGTGTGCTGGCGCTCCTTCAGGCGCGGGAACATCTGGTACATGTCGTCGAAGCCCCAGCGCGCCTTTTTGGCACCGCTCTTCTGGCCCAGCAGCAGGTTCTGATGCACCGTGAGCTTGGGGAAGATGTCGCGGTTCTCGGGCACATAGCCGATGCCCTCATGCGCGATCTCGTAGGCCTTGCGGCCCAGCAGCTCGCGCTCGCCGAACTTCACCGAGCCGGTGCCGTCCACCTGGCCCATGATGGTCTTGGCGGTGGTGGAGCGGCCGGAGCCGTTGCGGCCCAAGAGGCTGACAATCTCGCCCGGCCGCACCTCCATGCTGACGCCGTGCAGCACATGGCTCTTGCCATAGAAGGCATGCACATTGTCCAGTTTCAGGCTGCGCTGATTCGTCATGCGTGTACCTCGGCCAGCACGGAGCCCAGATAGGCCTCCTGCACGCGCGCATTCGCGCGCACCGCATCGGGCGTGTCGAAGGCGATCACCTCGCCATAGACCAGCACCGCGATCTTGTCGGCCAGGCCGAACACCACACCCATATCGTGCTCCACGGTCAGCAGGGTCTTGCCCTCGGTGACCTCGCGTATCAGCTGGATGAAGCGATTGGTCTCGCTCTTGCTCATGCCCGCGGTGGGCTCGTCCAGCAGGATCACGCTGGAGCCGCCGGCGATGGTGATGCCGATCTCCAGCGCGCGCGCCTCGGCATAGGTGAGGTTCATCGCCAGCACGTCGCGGCGTTTGTCGAGCTTGATCATCTCCAGCACCTCTTCGGCGCGGTCGTTGGCATCGTCGAGCTCGGCCAGGAATTTCCAGAACGCGTACTTGTAGCCCATGCTCCACAGCACCGCGCAGCGGATGTTCTCGAACACCGACAGGCGCGTGAACAGATTGGAGACCTGGAAGCTGCGCGAGAGCCCGCGGCGGTTGATCTCGTAGGGCTTGAGGTGGTTGATGCGTTCGCCGTGCAGCAGGATGTCGCCGCTGCTGGGGTGGAAACGCCCACTGATGAGGTTGAAGAGCGTGGACTTGCCGGCGCCGTTGGGGCCGATCACCGCCACGCGCTCGCCCGGCTTCACCGCCAGATCGGCGCCGCGGATGATCTCGCTCTTGCCGAAGCTCTTGCGCACGGCGCGCAGCTCGAGGGCGTAATCGCCGCTGGTTGGGCTGCTCATAGCGTCTCCCTGCGCTTGATTTCTTTCTCGATCTCTTCCTGTACGAGATCCCATTCCTGCTTGAACTGGCGCCGCGCCACTTCGAACAGGGCCAGCCCGGTCAGCAGCACGAAGCTGGCGCCGAACCACGCGTCCACGCCGCCGGCGTTCAGCTCCATGCCGGCGAAGCGCATCTGCGGGCCCAGAGCGGCGTTCAGCTGCAGGTGGTAGATCATCTCCACCATCACCGCGGCGCCGGCCAGCAGGGTCAGGCCGGTGCCGGCCAGGGCCAGGTAGCTGGTCCAGAGCTTGCGCAGTTTGCCGAAGGCGGCGACGCGCAGGTTCATCATGATCAGGCCCGCAAAGCCACCCGGCGCATACATCACCATGAAGAGAAAGATCAGGCCCAGGTAGAGCAGCCAGGCCGAGGTCAGCTCGGACAGCAGCACCAGGGCCACCACCATCAACACCGCGCCGATGATGGGGCCGAAGAAGAAGGTGGCGCCGCCCAGGAAGGTGAACAGCAGGTAGGCGCCCGAGCGCGCCGCGCCTACCACCTCGGCGGTCACGATCTCGAAGTTCAGCGCCCCCAGGCCGCCGGCAATGCCGGCGAAGAAGCCCGAGATCATGAAGGCCATGAAGCGCACCCACTGGGTGTCGTAGCCGATGAACTCGACGCGCTCGGGGTTGTCGCGCACGGCGTTGAGCATGCGGCCCAGCGGCGTGCGGGTGAGCGCGAACAGCAGCGCGGTGCAGATGAAGGCGTAGACCGCGATCAGGTAATAGACCTGGATCTGCGGCCCGAACGTGATGCCCAGCACCGCCTTGCCGATCACGCGGTTGCCCGAGACCCCGCCCTCGCCGCCGAAGAACTCCGGCAGCATCAGCGACATCGACCAGATCAGCTCGCCCAGGCCCAGCGTGATCATCGCGAAGGGCGTGCCCGACTTCTTGGTCGAGACATAGCCGAACAGGGCTGCGAAGCCCAGGCCCGCCAGCCCGCCCACCAGCGGCACCAGGCTCACCGGCAGGCCCAGCTCGCCGGCCGACACGGCATTCAGCGTGTGCATGGCCAGGAAGGAGCCCAGCCCGCTGTAGACCGCATGGCCGAAGCTGAGCATGCCGCCCTGCCCCAGCAGCAGGTTGTAGGCCAGGCAGGCAATGATGGCGATGCCGATCTGCGACAGCATGGTCTGCGCCAGGCTGCTGGTCCACAGCAGCGGCGCGACCAGCAGCACCAGGGCATAGATGCCCCAGATGAACCAGCGGCCGACGTTGTAGGGTTTGAAGTGGTAATGGGAGGAACTGGCGCGAACGTGGTTCATGACAGGGCTCCCGCCGGGCCGCCCCAAGGGAGGCCTGCGCCCCCTTGGGGGGCAGTGAACGAAGTGAACGTGGGGGCCAACATGTCAGTCCTCGCGCGTGCCGAGCAGGCCCTTGGGGCGGAAGATCAGGATCAACACCATCAGCAGATAGGGAAGAATCGGCGCCACCTGCGCCAGGCTGAGCCTCAGAATGGGGTAGCCGAAGGTCTGCGGGCCGGCCGCGATGCCCAGGCTGTTGAGCAGGGTGATGAGCGAGCCGTCCACCGTCAGCGGCAGGGTCTGCAGCAGGCCGATCAGGATCGAGCCGACGAAGGCGCCGGCCAGCGAACCCACGCCGCCCACCACCACCACCACGAAGATGATGGAGCCGACGATCACCGCCATCGAGGGCTCGGTGACGAAGGTGAAGCCGCCGATCACGCCAGCCAGCGCGGCCAGCGCGCAGCCGCTGCCAAACACCAGCATCAGCACGCGCGGCACGTTGTGGCCCAGCGCCTCGACCATCTCAGGATGCGTCAGTGCCGCCTGTATCACCAGGCCGATGCGGGTGCGCGTGAGCAGCAGCCACAGCGCCAGCAGCATGCCCAGCGCCACCAGCATCATGAAGGCGCGCGTGAGCGGGAACTTGGAACAGGCCGCCC
>Ga0208398_100353_pt1 | contig 35019 bp, 36 predicted proteins | sample LakWasMe79_HOW10_2_FD_183905 | JGI IMG/M metagenome (GOLD analysis project Ga0208398, IMG submission 183905) | Freshwater sediment methanotrophic microbial communities from Lake Washington under simulated oxygen tension - Sediment Metagenome... | ecosystem: Environmental > Aquatic > Freshwater >...
GGGCCCGCGCGCTTGGCACTCGCAGGGCCGCCATGGCTTCCGAGGCCAAAAACTCACGGATGCTGGAGCGCAGCACAGCACGGCCGTCGCCACCGCGGCAATACGGGGTGGTGCCGCCGCCTTTGAGTTGGAACTCCCAATGCTGCCCGTCGGCGAGCAGCACCTCCAGCACCGAAATGGCGCGTCCGTCGCCGTAGCCATTGCCGGTTCTGAAAGGGCAGTTGTTCACCATTTCCTTCCCGTAAATGCTGAGTGCGTAGCCTGTCGCCCAGCCACTGGCGCGTACGGAGGATGACACCCCGGCGGCATTGGCTGCCTCCACGCCTGAGTCCAGATCACCCGTGAAGAACCGCATAAAAGCTGGGTCACTGGCGACCTCGTCTGCCAATCCCAAGGCCTCAAAGAACGCTGGGCTGTGAATGACGTAGTGGGGCGCTGGCAGCGGTGTCGGGCGCACCTCAACGTAATGACCGGACTTCACCTGGCGTGCGGTCTTGTTGGGTGCATGGCGCGCCTGCTCCGGGTCCGGGGTGAGATTGCGCAGCAAGGCAGGGTGCGCCCGTAGCATCAGGTCGGTGAAGGAGAGCGCAGGGGTGCTATTCATACAACTGGTTGCGGAATTTTCGAAAGTTGGAATTGTCTGCCTAAGAGAAAAATAAATCTGCCACTGCAGCAAATGCCGATATTTGGCGGCATTTTGTCAGCCAAGGAAGGTACGGGCGATGGCCGTGCGGTCTCGTTGTAAGAGCAGCGAACCTTTGCACATTCGGGTGGGATCTTGCTAATGCCGCCGGGATCGCTCTTGCGCCACCCAGTTCAGGTGTGATGCTGTGCCAGGGTGATGACAACGGAGCTTGTTGTTAGACCGATCCACACGGCAAACGTTGCGTGATCGAAGAACTGAAGTCGACGTCCCAGCTTTGGGCTAAATCCTTCTATCAGCCGGGCGTCTACGGGGCGAGGCACGTCGATTGGAATGCAGAACCTGGGAGAAAGATCCTTCATGGGTCAGTACGATAGAACTAACCACAATGAGAAAAGCTGCGAAGTGGCAGATTTATTTGCCACTCGGATTGGCGGATCAGATCAAGTCACTGCGCGGTGAATTATCCAAAGACCACTTCGAACGCCGAATCTACGGTGGCAACGGAATTAGCAAGGGGTGTCCTTAGTGCACCGTCACACGGGAAAATACCGCAGCTGGGAGCCCTATCGTGGTGTTGGCAACGCCCTGCAGTTGCTTCGCGGGCGCGAAAATCACTTGCTGGCATTTGTAGACACTTCAGCCATTTGATTCGCCACAACGTACCATGCGTCGCTACCAACGGTATCGATTTATGAGGGGACCAGACCATGGACGAAAACCAGCAATTCACATTCAGCCGAATTCAGCACCTGTATGCCCAGAGCCGGGAAATTGGAAGCACGGCCGTCAAGGCTGTGGGAGTGGAACACGCCGATGTGAGCTGCGCATGCGGCCACCAGTGGACAGCGCGACGTGGCAGTAACCTCAAGAGCGGGGTTGGAGGGATTCTCGTCACCTGCCCGGCCTGCAGAGCAAGCGAAATCATCGATCCCCACGTGTTCAGACTTTAACCAGCACAGGACACCAAGCCGTCCTAGGGCACCCTTCTGTGCTTTTTCGCAAGCGACTCACGAGGGATGCGGGCATGCAGTTGTGCTGGTTTCTGCGGTTTTCGGAAATCACCGACCATCAATCCGGTGCTTCCTGACGGCTTCGCTGGTGTTGGCCATCGAATGTCGGCTCCAGGGAAAGGGGATAGCTCCGGGTCATATCGGCCGGCGAAGCATTCGGAACGTGGGGCCCTTTCTGTCAGTAGGCGAGTTTGTATTTAGCACCAGGGGAATACCACTTGATTGACCGAGAATGCTCGGAACATTAGCAGATAAGAGGCGGCGGACATGGGAACGGAAATTACCCTCAAGATTAGTGGTGCGACTATCGATTGGAGTAAGAACGACATCGGCATTCACCACGGTCCGCTCTTCCAGGAAAAGGACCGAAAGCGTCTGCACTGCGAGCAGGTCAACTACGCCTACTACGAAGAGCACGGCGAGGATCCCGCCGCCATGGAGATGTCTTTCTGTAGGCCATTACGGGCCGTTCTACCGCGACTAGAAATACTCGGAGTCAGGTTATCGGCAATACAACTGGCCTACGATACGGCTGCAAAGGAATGGGCCGACCTGAAGAGGATAGTCGCTGACGGAACGGGTTCCAAGGATTCGTCTTCTCATCAGCTTGATCCGATGACTTTTGACGAATTCCTCGAATACATCCGGGCAAACCCGATGCCCGAACTTGACACCACACCAAACTGGGGCGTACACCCTGATGACAAACAACGCATCCGCGGGCGATTTGACAGGAATGCGGCGGTTGAGAGAATTCCCTTTGGCTGGGAACATGATCAAATGGCTTATTCCGAGCAAAGCTATTTTGTCGCCACCACAAGCTTCCTCGGCCCTTATGCGACGCTGCGAATGCTGGCCGAGTGCCATGCAAATCTTGAACTAGACGTCGTTTGGCAGTATGGGCCCCTAGTCGATAGCGGATGGGCCCCCTCGGATGCGTTTACTGCTGGACCAAGTCGCCGACAAAAAACTCTGATTGCAACTGAAGGCAGTTCGGACGTACACATCCTGACTCATGCGTTGAAACTACTTCGTCCGGAAATCGCAGACTTCTTTCGCTTCATAGATGTCAGCGACCGACATCCCTTCTCTGGCACCGGCAGTTTGGCTAACTTTGCCGAGGGCCTATCCAAAATAGACGTTCACAACCAGGTCCTCTTCGTTTTCGACAACGACGCTGAGGGCGTCGAGGCTGCGGCTCGCGTACGCCGCCTTAAATTGCCTCCAAACATGAGCGTGCTTGTACTCCCCGATCTCGTAGACTTTCAGCAGTTCCCAACGCAAGGTCCGAATGGCGTAACAAGTTCCGACATCAACGGTCGTGCTGGGGCCATCGAGTGCTATTTGGACTTGCGCCTTCCGAATCGTCCGCCTGCCAGGGTACGGTGGACAAGCTTCAAGAGAGATCCGGACCTATATCAAGGTGTGCTAGAACACAAGGGTACCTACATGGATGCCTTCCTTGAGCAATCTTCACAGTCGCTTCGGGACGGTGGCTACGACACGAGCAAGATCGAGTGCGTGCTTGATGCACTTATCGAAGAGTGCAGCCGGTTGGCGATGGTTGCCGCCGAAGTTTGAACATCGGCAGGCGTATTCAAGGGCCCCGCAGCAAATTCGATACCGATGATTGCAGGCGCAGGTTTGCAAAGCGACGACTGCTATGGACACTTATCTAGTGGACTCCGCGGTCCAACAGCCGAGGCGCTCTACAAAAGCTTTGGCCTCGTCTAAGGTTGATGGGTACTGGATTCTCGCTCCCCCATGCTCTGTTTTTTCGTAAACAGAATAGAAGCGAAATCCGTGCTCAACAAGGTATTGCACCTTTTTCCACTGCGCAATGTCTTTTGAGGAGACTATCAAGCACCAGTGAGGGACGCTAACGGCAATACCGTACCATTGCACCATGTTTCACACAGGCGTCACTCCTACGCTGTCGCTCCTTGACTTTGCGACGGTGTCACCTTTGCCCGCCGCCGCGCGGGAGGTGATTATCGAAGTACCGGATGGCTATCTGCGCGACGAAAAATTCGAATTGCCAGGGGTGGAAGGACTTGCCATTCAGCGCCTGCTCACCTTGGCACAACGGACAGAGTCTTTACAAATTAATTGGTCCGCCGTGGCTGCGCGGCGAGTGCTTTCATCCCCAGCTGTCCATCCTTTGGCGGCCACTGCACTTTGTCTTAACAACACTTCGCATTCTTGCCGTGAGGACTCAACGTTTGGTGATGCTGAGTTCGGCCGCGCGCGACAAAGCCTTTTGGGCTACCGTCTTGCCGCAGACATGTTTTCCGAGCGGCAAACACTCATTTGTCTGGACCATGAGAAACCTAGCCTGCCATTCGATCTTTACGAGCCCTCAACCAAGCAATTGCGTCGCGACGATGAGTTTGAGTCACTTGTCGACGACCTACTGTTTGCGCAGCGCGAAGCAGGGCGTAGCGGAGAGCGTCTGCAACAATTTAGGTTGCCCCTGGCAGTCATATTGCGTGAGTTGCTGCAGAATACAGATGACCACGCTAGGACAGGCTTTGACGGGGGTGTTCTAAAGCCGAATGCTGTAAGAGGTCTGCTGGTCAAGCGCATCATGCAGGAACGTCGACTGCCGACACTCAAGGCGGGAGGCGACCCACCTGTACCCTGCTTAGAGTTCACTGTATTCGATAGTGGCATCGGCTACTACAACTCATACAGACGCCAACTCTTGCGTGGCCAAGCCAGAGGTGAACCGGTACAAGTAGGTGACAAACAGGTTGACATAATCCGGCGGTTTGAGCTTGGACCTGATGTGCCAATTGAGGCTGAATACGCGATTTTGCTCAAATGTCTAGAACGACACGCAGAGAAGTCCATTCCTGATCCTAGGCCCGGTCACAGAGGATTGGGGTTGTATGAGGTACTTCGTGCACTCAAAATGATGCAGGGCATGTTTGAGGTTCGCACAGGACGTATTCACGGGTACAGGACTTTCCTGAAAGGCGAACTGGGCCTACAGCTAGAGCCAGAAACTTCCGAAGCGCGGCCAGGCATGCCCAAGGCATCACTGCTTGATGTGTCTAGCAAATACTTGCCCAGGCCCACACCGCAAGATCTCGTCCGAGGTTCGCTCGTCCGAGTTGTTATACCGCTGGCATGAAGTTCGGTAACGAAACCCGGGGTTTGTGGCTGCGTACTCGCTACCGGGAGGGCCAATTTGAGGGCGAGGCAGCTTTGCTCGTCTACGATGATGAGTCCTTTAGTGACTTGATGGTCAGCGGTGACATCAAGGAAGTATTTGAGCGAAGAGCGAGCACGGCAAACATATTTGTCGCGGTTCCCTTTGTCATCAACCAGCAGTGTCGTGAGGCATTGAAGGTAGGTTCTGCAGTCCAGCGTGCCGCCTCGTACTTGTCCGGCAAGAGCGGTAACATTTACCTGATCGAGTTGCATAAACACGAGGACTCTGACGCACTCGATGCAAAGGCTTGTTCGCTGCATTGGGATGCAACAACGCAGGAGACCAAGTTTGGGGAACCAGTATCAATCGAATCGTCTTTACGAGAAGGTTGGCTCTTCTACTTGTTCGACAGCACTGAAGGTCTGGTGGTGGCTCCGGCTGGAGTGCACTTTCGGAAGAGTTCTCACAAACATACGACGACGTTCCTGAGAGCCGCGAACGCGCTTACTTCGTCCGCCGGGTGTGGAATCCTTGCTTTCTTTGCTTTGTCGCAACTGGGGCGGCGTATTCCCAAGCGCGTGTTTGTGGATACCGCTCCATTGTTGTCACTTGCATTTGCTCTCATGCGTGTGGCTAGGTCTCATGGAATATGGCAGGACGATGTGCCGGCACGGTCTTTCAGCTCGTATGGGGGCCTAAAGCAAGTTGGTCGTCTGTCTGCAAGCGACATCATTTTGGTATCTGCGTCCACGTCCGGCTCACTTGCACAGGAACTTATCAAGCAAGGCGCTCGGCGTGAGAGCTTAGCTACTTTCTATTTTTTGGGCACAAAAGGAGCACCCCGTCCTGAAGGCGTTCTGTGCGATCTCACTGCCGCCGCCAATCGGACTTATGGATACCAAGCTGTCGTCAATTATCCTGCTAACGATTGCAAGCTTTGCAAGTCAGAGTACTTGCTTGCAGAACTGGAAGGCGACCAGTTTTTGCTTCAGGAGCGACAACACCGACTTCTTCGCGTATTGAAGAAGACTCAGTCCGGCGAGGCTCGGATAGTCTTGACTGAACTGTGCAAGAGCGATGCATTGAAGGTTGTGTTGCGGACGGACACTGACCTTAAAAACCCCGTCATCGTGGACGAAAACCAGCTTCTGTTGTCTCCAAGCATCCGGAGCGACTTCGTTCGTTTAATGCGGCGCTATTGCCCCCAACCATTGGCACTGGTTGTGCGGGTCAACATAGCGGAACACCAAATCAGGAGTTTAGTGATCGAGGCGGGAGTCAAAGCTACGTTCGATGCTGCCACGATAATCGACTGGCCTGAACTTCCATCACAAAAGCGGCTTCACAAAGGGGCCGCTGTGCTTGTCATATTTGGTTCCCTTTCCAGTCACACACAAGCGCGCTCGGTGAACGCGTCTTTAAGAGGTGTGATTGATGAAGGTAACGTTGCCTACCTTTCAGCTCTGACACTGGCCAGTAGTCCAGAGCAGTACCAAGACTTGAAGATGTTTTTGGGGTATGGGGAACGTGGGCTTGAAACATTTACGTATCGTGATGCAAGACGGCTGGCGTTGCCAGGTGGGTTTGGCCAAACCAACTCCTGGGAGGCGGAGCTGGATTTGCTCAACCTCCTCGCTACGTCGCACGGCTCTGATGATCTCGAGAATCGACGCAATGCACTTGCTTCCACGGCTACAGCTAGGGGGGACATCTTCTTATCGGGTAAGAATGGACCGCTTGCTATCCAGCGCGACTTCGTCTATTTGGACACCAGGGATGGAACGGAAGGCATTTCACAAGCCGATGTTTTTGCTGTGGTACTGAATTTGCTGTGCGCCTCGCGGTCGGCCGACCGCGAGCTTGCGACGAAGGCCGCCTCGCCTAGTGACCTGGTCGAGCTCACTCAATCCGTATACGGCCATGTTCTTATCAGTCCAGTGACTTTTCTGAACTACAACGACGCCGTGCTAAAAGCTAGTGTATTGAGAGCAGCTCGCCCAAGTGAGTTGATGTACGAAGTTGATGAGAGTCACAGCACGCACATGGCCGAGATCATTCAGGCTGAGCTCTCGGCATGGGACGCTGGTACTGGCGAAGCTCTGCCTGAGATGCTGCTGGCTATTGCAACGCAAAGGTTGCGTGTAAGGGAGATTGAGCGACTGACCATCCGCAGGAAAGCAATTGCTGCCGGGCTACCCCCTTTGCTTGCAGCATTGGCGCAAGCCATCCCGAGCTGAGTTTGCTGAAGTAGGTACGTTAATTTGACGATTCCTGCGTCCTCAGCTCGGACAAAGGGGGGTGATTTTCGGTAAGCGCCCGGTGAACCCACCTTGAACTGACCTCTCGGATCTCGCAAGATCGTGTGCACGCAAACTATCGTGCACACCATGCTCAAACTCCATGGTGAACAAACCCTCTCGATGGGCATGAAGACTCTCGCCTGCGATTTTGCAGTTTGAGTGTGCCAGTCCAATTCGGTTTCTCCGGCCCTGGCTCAAGCATCCTGACTCATACATGAACAACGGTGCAGCTTGGCGCTATAGTTTGCAGGTTGCAAGAGTGCGCGGCTATATGAAAGAAGTTAGCGTCCAGAGAACAAGGGAGTGTCTTGAAAGATTCGATTCCGACAATTTCGGGCAGAGAGTTCGCGACGGCCTTTGCGTTGAGACCGAACCTCGTTGCCTGGTTTCTTGGTGCCGGCGCTTCGGCGGCTTCAGGAATTCCCACTGGTTACGTCATGATTCGGGACTTCAAGGCGCAAATCTTCTGCCGCGAGAACAACCTTTCCAAACGGGAAATCGACACGGGTGACCAGATCTGGATCGACCGGATCGACGCGTTCTTCCGGCGGACGTCGCTACTGCCCCTAGATGGTGACCCCACCGAATATGCAGCCGCATTCGAGGCGGTATACCCGCAGCCCAGGCATCGTAGGCAGTACATAGACGATGCCATCTCCAGGGGTACTCCCTGCTTTGGGCACCGCGCGCTTGGAAGTTTGATCGCGGCCCGGAAGGTGGATTGCGTGTTCACCACCAACTTCGACCCGCTGGTCGAGGAGTCCGCACTATCAGCCAATGTCCTCTTGCCGACAGCGGACCAATCGCGGCCGACGGTCGCGGCCATCGACTCAAGTGAACGTGCCATGCGTTGCCTCAGCGAGTCGGACTGGCCTCTGGTGGCCAAGCTCCATGGCGACTACCAATCCATCGCCATAAAGAACACCGGTGCTGAGCTACAGAAGCAAGACGAGTGCATGAGGCATCTGCTGATCGAGGCTAGCAAGCGCTTTGGTATGGTGTTCGTTGGTTACAGCGGACGGGACGCTTCGATCATGGAGGCGCTGGCTTCGGTCCTTCGGGAGAAAGATCCTTTCCCAAACGGCCTGTATTGGGTAACGTCATCGGCATCTCGCCTCCTGCCTGCGGTAACCGAGTTCCTCGAGAACGCACATCTTGCGGGTGTCGACGTTGCGGTAGTTGAGTGCAAAACGTTTGATGAATTGGCGGCGGACGTAGTGAAGCACGTAGACCTGCCTGCGGTGCTAATAGAACATGTGATGCAGGGACGGGCCGCGCCACGCTTAGTACCTGTCAACTTGTCAACGGTCGAGGCCCGACATTTTCCGGTGCTCAGATACTCGGCTCTCTTGATCGAATCGCTGCCGCGAACAGCACGCCGGATGACGTTGGTTCAGACCACTACGTCGCCTGCTGTTAGAGCTATGCTGAAGGAGCAGCGCTGTAGAGCCGTGGTGGCTGCGAATGGCCGAGAACTTGCGGTATTCGGAAAGGACGAAGAGGTACTGGCCGCGCTGGCTCCTCTCGGTCCGAAGCTGGCGGGAACGGTTGAGCTGGATGTAGCCCAGGACAGTTGGGCACTAGGACTACTCTATGACGCACTGGTCCAAGCATTGTCGCGGTACCGCCCCGTCGTACCAAGATTCAAGCGCTCAGGCCATTCGCTTGTTATCACGTCGCCTCGAGACGGCGAAGAGGTGGAACGAACTCAGAGGCGAATCGAGGACCTCGCACCTCTGCGCGCTGCTTACGCTAGTGCCTTGACAGGGAAGGTTGACAAGCTCGGCTTTCCTTTTCAAGAGGGCGTTTTCTTGAAGCTGGAAAAAATCGAAGACCGCTGGTGGTGCGGCTTCGAACCCTACACCTTCGTGGATACCCCCAGAGATGCGCAAGTCTCGCCAGCAGGCACCGAAGAAGACCCCCTTGGTGTTCCGCAGGAGCGCCGCGCGGGAGATCCGGCAGGGGATTGGCGCAGAGAGCGGTGGGCGCTGCGGCGCAATAAGGAGTGGGCTTCGATTATCGACGCCTGGGCCATGATGCTGACCTCGACGAGGGATGGCACTGTGCGCGCATTTGGCCTGGAGAATGGTGCCGGCATTGACGCTGTGTTTACAGTCTCGCCGTTCACGGGTTGGAGTCGGCCTAGTCACCACCACAGCTACTTTGAAAGGACGAAGTGATGGCCTCTTCCGCTCAAGCATCCAAGCTACCGCCATTCACGTTGTTGGAAGAGCCACTGCTCTCCTTCTCTCCTTCCGACAGCTCGCATACCGACGTGCATCCGCTGCGAGGCCTCGTCAACTGCGGGCCGTACTCCAAGGGCTCCTTCGGTGGATACACGGCGAAGGTGCGAATCGCTACTGTCGGACCAGAAAGCGCATTCAAGCGCCGTGGCGCACTTATGGCGTCTTTGCGCGACTCGTACCAGCCAGGCGACCGCTCCGAGTACGTGCCTCCTTACCCTGGCTTTGAAGCACTGTTCCGCGTGAAGCTGGACGCCGCTCCTGGCACTGCGCATATCAAGTGGCCGGATTCCCTGAGCCAGTTTCCCGGCGATGGTGATCCACAGGCTAGGCTGTTCCAGGCCATGGACGCGGCCCTACGTCGCCTGGGGACCGTGCGGGATGAATTCGACGTCGTGCTAGTCCACTTCCCTGATTCGTGGTTGCCGGTGACGCGGACCAAGACCTTCGATGCCCACGACACACTGAAGGCGCTGGGAGCGAAGTACAACATCCCCACCCAGGTGCTCAACGATCGAGTTTTCACGTTCAAGTACAAGGCATCGCTCGCGTGGCGTCTGGCAACTGCGCTGTACGTCAAAGCGGGCGGCACACCTTGGAAGCTCGCTCCGCTGGCGGGTGTGCCCAATGACACAGCCTACATCGGCCTCGCCTATGCATTGCGCGGTGATCAGCGCGACGCGCACTATGTCACGTGTTGTTCGCAGGTCTTCGACATGGACGGCGGGGGAATGCAATTCGTGGCTTTTGAGGCGCGAGACCCTGTAGAGGATGCGACCGAGGCCCGCCACAATCCGTTTCTAACCCGCGACGACATGCGCGCGGTGCTTGCCCGGAGTCTGGCGCTTTATCAGGGACGCAATGGCGGCAACCTACCCAAGAGGATGGTCATCCATAAAACTACCGCATTCAAGCAGGAAGAAATCGAAGGTGCATTCGATGCGCTATCGGGGGTTTTGGAGATTGAATGCGTCGAAATAGGTGCGGCGTCGTGCTGGCGCGGTGTCTGGTTAATTCCCTCAGGCCAGCCGACACATCGCAGCAAGCCCGCGGGCTATCCCGTGCCACGGGGAACAATGGTCGTCCGCTCGGGAAACTCGGCACTCGTCTGGGTCGCAGGCAATGCGCCGGGGGTGTCCAGCACAGGCGACTATTACCAAGGAAAGAAGAGCATCCCGAAGCCACTTCAACTGGTCCGACATGCGGGGAGAGGTGCGCTAGAGCTCATCGCCCATGAGGCCCTGGCGCTCACTAAGATGGACTGGAACAACGATGCGCTGTACGACCCCGTGCCGGTGAGCATCCGCTACTCGCAGAGGTTGGCTCGCACCATCGCCAACGTTCCAGACCTGCCTGGCAACGTCTACCCGTATCGACTCTTCATGTAGTGTCGAAGCTACACGACGCTGTCTGAGTGATAGATCATAAAGCTCCGCTTCTGTCGCTGTCGGCCCGCCAATTGGCATGTGTGTGTGGCACTATGAGCGTGAGCTTCAATTCCAATCGGAATCACGTCTCTTGACCTGCACCCTTGGTTGTTTCTGCGACCAAAAAACCACGTTGAAAATGCCTCGTTGCGATCTCAGATTGGGTCGGGGTCAGAATGATTTCACACTTGCCTCCGCGCTGATCCAAACTGGCGCGGTCCGCCGTGGTTAGAAACCACGCATGAGCACCTCTAGTGAGCAGAACCTGCGTTCCAATGCGCGAGTACGAGTAGCTTTTGGCAACAGGTTCACCTGAGCAGCATCGGACTTTTGCCCCTGGCATATTCTTCTTTGTTCCAATCAGTTTCAACAACTTGACCTCAAACCGGTCTGCAATCGCCTGCAACTCAGTGGCCTTGCTGAAGGTGTGTCCCCTCGCATCCTTGTTCACGGCGGCAAGTGCTAAGTCGATTGCTGCGAAGTTTTTTTCACTAATTTGAATGGCTTTCATTTCTTCAACCTTATTTCTAGTAATCAAAGGGCTAAGTGAATTCCTGATTGGAATCACCATTTGGGCTGACCGGTTTGGAGTGTTGCGACGACGATCTGTGAATCCACCCTGCAACGTGTCCGTCAGATTCAACGGCTGACGTAAATCAGCAACCGGACTTGTCACTGCAAGCTGGGTTCAGCCTCAACACACTTAGTCAGCTTCTACCGAGCCGCCTTCTGGAATGTCTGTTTTCAGCAGCAGGTCTAAGCACAAACTTGGCAAGCTTTTTTTTGCCGCTGCCTTTGGTGGTTCTGACCGCCCGTTGGGATCAGAGCAGGGAGCGTTTTTCTCACCGGGGAGGTCTTTGGGGGTCATTTCATTCCTTCTAAAAATTGAGACCCTCATATATATATCTGGTTTTCTTTTAAGTTCCGAGCAAAAAACTCTCGAAAATGGCTTCGATTTTGAAGTTCTTGCATTTTTCAGCGGACCGCAGGTTCCAAACAATTGATTGAAGGTTGCGGAGATCATCAGCTCCCGCAGTCTGTTTGCATGACGCAGATCTTTGCCACGCTGATCTTGTGTCTGCGTGTCATTCTCTTCCCCTGCGAATTTTGCTTTTCGCGTCATGGGTAAGGAAGCATGCCTGCATCCGGTGATCCAAGGCGGGGACGCTTTTTCTTCGCCGGAAACTGGCGACTGGCTGCTAGCAAGCGAGTCAATCGTGCAGCGGAGGGTTGCAATGACGAGTGGCAAATCTCATTGCCGGAGTCTAAAAAACAAATGATATTGCGTAAATTACAAAAACAACCAATAATAGGTAAAGTTATAAAACAACCTAAAGCATGTATGGCAGATTATCCGGTTCGCACGGATCAGCAGATGGCCCTGCTGATCAAAAGCTTCCGAAAGGCCCGGGGGCTGACCCAGGCTGATTTGGCCCTGGCCCAAGGCGTGACACAGCAGGCCGCATCCGCTTTTGAGCGTAACCCGTCGGCGGCTAGCGTTGGCCGCTTGCTGCGTACTCTCTCTGCGATGGGGGTTGAACTGGTTTTACGCGAGAAAGACGGCGAATCGGTCGGAAAAACCGACGCAACGAGCAGGCTAACTTCCGTAAAACGCAGCGCCAAGCCCAACACCCCCTCTCAGGATTGGTAGCCCATGGGACGTCAATCACATACCAGGCACCTGGATCTCTGGATGAATGGCCAGCATGTGGGAGTTTGGTCCCGGCATGCCGCTCAAGAGACATTGACCTATGCCGAGGAATGGTTCGACGCCCCTGAAGGGCGACCACTTTCCCTGTCCTTGCCGTTTCAACCAGGCAATCTCCACCATCAGGGCGATGCGGTACGCAACTACTTTGCCAACTTGCTGCCGGATAGCCAACCCATCCTGCAGCGTTTGGCATTGCGCTTCAAGACAGGAAGCACCGTTGCATTTGACTTGCTCAGTGAAATCGGCAGGGATTGTGTCGGCGCGCTTCAAATCGTTCCCCAGGGGCAGGATCCAGGAGACCCCTTCGCCATTCAAGGGGTTCGGCTCAACGAAACCGGCGTTGCCGCAGAGATTGCCGCGGCGATTGATCCGGGTGGCAGGGTCGGGCAGGGTGATGAGTCGCGCGACTTTCGCATCTCTATTGCCGGCGCACAAGAAAAAACCGCCCTTCTGAAGACGGGGCGCTATTGGATGCGGCCGACCGGGGCCACACCCACGACCCATATCCTCAAACTTCCACTGGGCCTGGTCGGTAACCAGCAACTTGATCTGCGCGACTCCGTCGAAAACGAATGGCTGTGCGCGCAAATCCTGGCCGCCTACGGTCTGCCAGTGGCGAACTGTGTGATCCGGGAGTTCGGTGAAACCAAGGTACTGGTCGTTGAGCGATTTGATCGGCGTTGGACGAGCGACAAGACTGCGCTGCTCCGACTACCTCAGGAAGACATGTGCCAGGCAATGGGCGTTTCCCCGTTGCTTAAATATGAGGCAGATGGTGGGCCCGGTATTGCACAAATACTCAAAGTGCTGGAATCGTCGGAAGCACGACAGCAGGACCGAGAAAATTTCCTTCGTGCGCAAGTCCTGTTCTGGATGCTATGCGCGCCGGATGGGCATGCCAAGAATTTCAGCATTGCATTGCAAAAGCGAGGCGCCTTTGCAATGACGCCTCTGTACGACGTGCTCTCAGCGTATCCCATGCTGGGCAAGGGCGCCAACCAGATTAATCCCTTCAAGGTTAAGCTGGCAATGTCAGTGCGGGCAACCAGTGCCCATTGGAAGATGCGGGACGTGATGCGGCGTCATTGGAACGAAATGGCCGCGCGCAATGGACTGGGTTCCATTTCGGAACGCATCCTAGTGGACCTGATTCAGAAGACCCCGCAAGTGATTGACTCGGTTGCAGCTAAATTGCCTGCAGGCTTTCCATCACGAGTTTCAGACAGCATATTTGCTGGGTTGAAAGATGCTGCCGATAGGTTGGAACGCATGCCAAATTGAGTAGCGAACTCCGCGCATTCACCTCGGTTGACATGATCGATAACCATTGCGCAAAGGGCGCAAGTTCGCGTCCCTCGGGCACATACCACTGGCGTTGCACGCCGTCCCACCGTGCGCCCAGCGCCTTGGCAGCTCCTTTGTCTTTGAAGGCAACGGTGAGGTAGGTATGGGCCACTGCAGGATTCTGCATGACTGCCGTGCCGATTGAAGACTGGGGAAATAATATAAGGGCAGGGCGCCTCCCAGGTTGGAACACCATCGGTCGGCACGCCATGCCACCCGCAAGGAAATAGGGATTTCTATAAAATCAGTGGTTCTGATTGAACTCCACGCCATCTCACTCCATGGCTCACACTACGGACATCGATACCGATTCCCGTTGGAGATGGATTTGGCTATTCCCAAAAAACTCTCCCAGATTTCTTCTCGTTGGAACCAACCGGTCCTTGCGGCACGGTTCACTATAAAAAGGATTGTTCATGCCACTGCCCACCCAAACCCTTGCCGCGATTCAAGCCGCCGGTGCAGCCGTCTATGCAGCCGATGCCGCACTGAAGGACGCCGTGCAAAGCTACGCCGACCAGGTCAAACTGGCCATGACAGAGAACCCATTCGATATGGGAAACGACAGCTTGTTTGAGGACTGGAAGACGGTGGCGCGCTTGTCGCGTGCGGTTGGGCAGGTCGAAGCCGAGTTTCAGAAAATCTACGGCGCAGCATCGGATCTGTCACCTGGATCTATCCCTGCCGTGTTGACAATGCCGTCATTGACCGCTCCCCAGGCGAAAGAAAACAGCGAGCTGGCCATGGTGCAGGAAGTTGATGCAACCGACGCCGTCATCAAGAAGCTGCCAAAGAAGATCAAGGCAAAGGCAAAAGCCAAAGCAAAACCAGCAGCGCGTAAGAAAACATTGAGTGGTAACTCCGCCAAAGTATTGGCTCGCCTACTGGAGATCTTGAATCCCAATGACTTTCTGAAAATCAACCTCTCTGCCATCGGGGCAGAGATCGGACTACCCAAGGGTTCCATCGGTGCATCGATTACGAAGTTGATCGACACGGGGCACCTTGTTGCAGGCGGCGTAGGCGAATACAAACTGGGAACACCTAGGGCCAAATAACCGCCCCTATCGGGCACATCGCCAGCGGGCGTTGTCCGTGAATGGCAGATTTATCGGCTACCCGCGCCACGGTTCGTCACAGCAATTGCCCTGGGAGTCGCCCCATAGTGCAGTTCGTCGCATCGGCCATGCAATTGGATTCGAGCTTGACTACATTCTCTTCAACGGACCACACATGGCGGTCCCAACTGGAGAGATTCATGAAGATTTCGAACACAACCCGCTTGGCATCGATCACCTTGGCAGCCTTGTTGACCGTGGTTACCAACGGTTCAATGCTGATGAGCTTCAACTCGGTTGCGCAGAATGCGACCCAGGAGCAGCCTGGTCAGACCCCTACCGTTGTGACGTTGGACACAGTCACCGTTGTGGCGCATCAGTCCTGATCCCATGAACGCACTGTTGCTACTGATCGGCTGGTGCATTTTGTTCCTGCTGAGTTGGCCATTTGCGTTGATGGTTCTGGTCGCGTGGCCTTTTGTCTGGCTGCTCTCGCTTCCACTGCGATTGATCGGCCTCGCGGTCTCATCATTTCTGACCCTCATCAAGACTATTTTGTTTCTGCCTACGCGGCTGTTGGGGTACAAGGCGTAGCAGATGGTCTGGCGGCATACCGATCGAAATGCAGGTTTCGGATATTCGAGCCGCTGCCCGTCGAATGTCCGGTAAGCGTCGCCGCATCAACTGCGCCCGTCAACCGCGAGTGACTTAGATCAGCCTGTGTAGGGGAGTGCCAATGCCGAGGCTTCTTGAATGGGCTCGGCGGTTTATAGAAGCCTCGCAAAGGTAAACCTTGTTTAAAGAGTGGCGCATCGAGCGCCTCTACACACGAGCCTCAAAGCAGGGCTAAACGAGATAGGCCGTAAATCTCACCAATCATGAGTGCTCGGTCGAAGTCACTCGATTGCTTTTGCAGGGCCTCAGCAACCCCCGGTGCAGGGAGTTTGTGACCCGCGCATTCTGTGCCATTGCAAGCAATGAAAAGCTCCTCCTTTCTTGGATCCAGATAGAGATCAGAAATAAGATGCATGACATTGCAGCTGACGCCTTCACGCAAAACGGTCTCAATGTTGCCCATGTCGGCATGCCTCATGATCACCCGGTCGTGCAGGAATCCTTCGCCGACTCCGGACGCCAAGTTTAGAACGGCAAACATTGACTCGGCAACTTCATTGGCTGGATTCTTCTTAAATCCCCGCACAGAAAAGTAGGCACTACCAAAGTCTGCCACGCCAGATTTTGGTAAACGCAGGTTGTCCACGTTTGACACAGGGTGCTTCTCCACGACGGCACCATGCAGGGAAAGGATGTGCGCATCCCGCTGGCATTCGTCCAGATCGTAACCAAAGAATACAACTGGGATGTCGGTGCGGAGAATTGTTGGGAGTTCTCCGGCGCGCAACCATTCCGAGTGATGCTTTTCCATTCCCGGATGAAAAACAAAAATTACATCTGGGCGGCGATCCCTTGAAAGACTTTTCCACCATTCGCCACACGACATCGCGTGGCAGGACGCGGGCTTGAGCCCAAGCTTGGTGAGATCAACCCTGGCAAAATTGAAGCGCATTTGAGGCCCAACAAGATCAACCTCCAGTTGCAACGATGGAATTCCAACCAACTCCGGAATCACCTGATAAAGGCTACCTTTGCATGCAATGTCTTGCATCTCTGCGCCAATCACTGCGATCCGCAAACGGCTTGTGTCAGCCGTCAAAATCGAGTTGTCTTTGAGATAGGTAGCGGCGGCAAACGGTGCGCGCATTAACACCTCAAAAGGCAGACCGGCCGACTCCACCGTCGCACGAGCTTGCTCGGTCAGTGAGGCAAAGCAGTTAGCATTTTCATGAGTTCCGACTGCGAGATGGCAGTCCATCGACTTCAAGTTTGTGAATGTATTCATTTCAAGTTCTCCGTGTTGGTTCAGACTCGTACCCTATTTGCATCCTTTGAGATGGAGGCAACATCCATGTCGCGGACATAGGCCAAAGTGTTCTTGGTGTGGAAATGGCCAAGTTCCTGGCTAATGACCAAAATCGCCTCGCTCAACGTCAGGCCAACACACAGCAACTCGACACGGCGGCGCTGTGCGAAGCTGTGGCGAAGGCCATGTGCACCATGGCTGAAGCCAAGCACCTTTGTCGATAGCCGGCCAAACTCCTTTGAAAACCTGTGCCCTCCCATCAGTGCAAAAACAGACGGTAGGTGTGCACCGCGATGCGAGACCGTCACCTTTGCTTCGCGACGGAGCTCTTCCAGTTGTGCCGCCAGAACTGGCGACACCCGCACCTCTCGGTGCAAACCGCCCTTACCCCAGACAACAAAGCGTGCGGCGTCCTCCCGACCGCGGAAACGGTCAGGCAACCAATCGCGCTCAGACGGATGGAGTTGACCCGGCAAAGCAAGAGTCAGCAACTCCATACCCCGCAGCCCGGCATCTTCCGAAAGAGAAATGGAGAGAGCCAACTCGGGGCCCGCGCACTCGACCAGCAACTCAATCTCTGCTGACGTATAGGCGCGATCAATAAGTTCAGTTGGCGCCTCTGCCTTCACGAAGTCCAAGCGTTCGTTCTGCAGCAAATGCAGGTTGATGGCCTGGCGGGCGAGTGAGACAGAACTCTGCCCGTGAGTCTTCGCCCGCTCGTTCAAAAACGTTTCAGCTTCCACCTTCTTGAGATTCTTCAGGTGCTTGCCGCTTAAATCATGCAGCCACGATGCGACAGAGGTCAGCGCTTGGATATGAGCCTTCTCTGTCAGCACAGACGCCACTTTTGTGCGTGCCAACTCTTTGTTTAGGTGGCGCGACAGGCCATGCTCAACATTGCGAATGACGACCATTTCCGCGGCGATTCTTGCGCTGTAATTCTTCATGTGCTTCTCCAAAAAAGTTAAATTCGATTTCCCAATCAGGCGGTTCTAGGTCGCCAAACCACGCCTCACAAGAAAAGGGTTCTTGACGACGAACCGGCGCACCGTGCCACGGTCGACTTGAAGCTTGTGAAACTCTTCTAAGAAGTTCGCGATGCCCTGAAAACTGCGGCCCTGCTGAATGCACAGACAGATGCTTTCCAGGAACGGGCGAAGCTTCGACCCGCGATTTGGGCGTTTCGCAAATTTGCGCGCACGAGCACGCTGGTCGAACTTGGCGACCTGCTCGTCAGTGGGGCGAGAAACAAAAGAAATCTTCGGCTTGCTTGCGGACATATAAAAAAATCCAATGTGTGGGGGCCATGGCGGGTGGCAATAAAAGTTAGATCCTGGAAGCTGGACGCCAGTCCGACCTCCACGCCGCAAAATCGACGTTTAGCTGTGGGGGGGCTCTCGCGCACAGTGGGCGCGCGATCTCTTCCAAGTCCGCGGACAACTGGCGGGTGGACTAGGCTGAAAAACTTCTGGGGGGGCTGAGCTGCGTCAGCGACTTTCTACGCCGAGCAGGCGCAGACAAAGCAGCGCTGCGGCGAGTTGCCGCGCGTGCTTTCTTTGGGGTACGTAGTTCGGCGGCCGCTTATGCGATCGGCACCACGCTTCAATGAAAAACTTCTCAGGGGCCCAACGTGGGGGCTGTCAGAAAGAACGGTCGCCCACAAAGGCGCCTTCGATGACGTGAAATTTCTTTGGTGACAGCTGAGTGTCACTGCTTCGCCAGCAGCAGGTGCAGACGAGAATCGTGCCTCCGCAAATACGGAACACAATTCGCTTTTGCGCGTTGCGCGGGTCTCACAAGGACACTCGGCAAACGCGCGTACATTTTGAGGCCGAAGCCAAAAACCTTATGACATGCCGCTTCTGCGCTAGAGGGAACTCTAGCGGAGCGACGCTTTTCCCTTGCGGGCTAAGTGCTCACAGTTTACTGCGGTCAGCCGAGAAAATCCAGCATGACACAACTGCCAATCCAAAAGATTGTGGTGCGTCTATATCTGTTGCGCATGACTTGGTGCGTCTAAATCAAATTCCCCTTTGTATTCAAAGGGCTGCAAGATCTTGGATTGAGTACATAGCGGTAGCCAGGTCTGACCTTGTCCATCGTCTACCAATCCCCAGTGGCAGTTGCAGCGCCCGGTCGGCGGCAGTTCCCCGATCAGGGATTGTGCTTGGTTGAAAGAGGCACATCTCTTCTATAGCCCGTTGTTTGGTACTTGCAGATTTCACGCGGTATGCGATCTTGTCTTCGAGAGCCTTCTCTCGAACATCACAACACAGGAAATCACATGCCCAAGAAGCCCATCTCCGTTGCCATCTCCCTGCTCCTATTAGCCAGCCTCACGGTAGTTGCATCCAGTTCCCATGCCCAGTCAATCCAGTCCAACCCCTCAAGCGGCATTGAGGCTGGGTTGTCCGATTTGCAGATCACCGTCGTTCAGTCAACCGCAAGCTCATCCAACTTTGATGCAACGAAATCCTCCCCTCAGTGGCTGAGCATGTACAACTCTTATGGCCGGTGGCCCGGCGCCACCATGCAGTGGTACTTCAATCCCGCCAACATCCCCTCTAGTCTCAATGCCGACCAGGTTTTGGCTATCCTGCAAAAGGCTACTGCCAAGTGGGAAGGCATGTGCAATTTCAAGTTTCAGTACATGGGAGCCACGAAGCAGGGTATCGATATTCGGCCCACCCCTGTCTCAAACGACGGTATGAATGTCTGGGGATTTGACGCGTTTGAGGCCGCGCTAGCCAAGTTCGCTGGCTATGCGCCTACCCAGGTCATCACCTACCAAGACGGCAAAGCAGTCATCTTGCAAGGGGACATCAAGTTCAACAAGGACCAGTACTGGACCTCAGAGATTCTGGAAGCGGCCGCGACCCACGAAATCGGGCATGCCATTGGCATTGGACATTCGGACAACCCGCAAAGCGTGATGTACTCAACCCCCTACCATCCGTCCGACTATATGAAGGTCTTGCGCGGCGATGATGCCGTCGCATGTACGGCGTTGTATGGCGAGGCTCCGACCCAGTGGACCAATCGCATTCTGAATTGGGCTGAGTCCGTCTACCCCAGCATCCTGAAGTCCACAGCCGAAGTCACCCAAGTTGGCGAGGGGTACACCTATCGCTACTACCCCAAGGCCAACGCCTATGCCGGCAGCAAGGATGGACGGTCCTACTTCATGGGTGCCGACCGGCGCCTGCAGGACCTTGGCATTTTGAGCACCTTCACCCAGGCCACCATCGCGGCAGGCTTCTGATGACCACTGACCCGATCAAGAAAGCTGGCTTGCCGGCCGGCGCGGGAAAGACGAATTTCGGTGAGCGGGGTCAAGCCTGTCGCATCACGGTGGTCGCGGTCATGTGCCTGTACATAGGGATTGCGGTTTCCTGCCTGCCCTACCTCCTACTGCTGACCGATAGCTGGATTGAGTCAGTCGCCGCGCAATGCCAAGGCCGCCCGGATCTTTGTGTGGAAGTCAGCTCCGAGGTACGGTATGTCCGGGGATGGTGGCGGGGGAGGGCATTCTTCTTTGTGGCCCAACCTGGCAAGGGGAGCCAACTCAAAGCTTTGTTCCGAGAAGGCTGCCCGGCAGACTTCCTCGACCAGATCCAGTCGCCTTGCTACTACGTAGGCATCAGCGTCATTGAGCAGTAGCCTTCGCTCACACCTGCAACAATCAAGCGCAATACCACTGCGCTGCATCCGTTCCCGCGGATCAGTGCAGATCCAGTGGGGTCGGGCCGGGCATACAACCCATAGTCTGGGCGAAGGACAACTGGGCATCCACCATTTCTCGGTGCCCCGTTGGTTGCCAAAACGGCTTATAGGCGTAGTGCAGTGTCGAGAGCACTTCGTCGTTCGTTGACAACTCATACTCAACCAACCGGAAATCCCCCTGGGTCTCCTGGCTGTAGCGCGAGTCCAAGCCTGACTTGCGGGCCAGTTCAACAATCTTGGCCAACTGCATCCATTGCCCCTGCGTTGCCGCCTCAAACAACAACTCCGGCTTGCCGACACTGACGGTAGGTTGCAGTGTCAGTTCTTGCCAGTCCAGCGATGTGCCGCCGTTCTTTGGGGAGGGACGATAGTGCGTATACAGACCAGCAACCAAGTGCTTGAGTCGGGCCTGGGCATTGCGAAGTCCGGAACCCAATTGCAAGCAATGGTCCTGTCGCCAGGCGACCAGGACCGGCAATACCATGGAGACTGGGTGCCACGGTCCGATCGTGGTGAGTTCGCGAGGAGCCAGTATGGGAAGTTGGCAATCCCGGTAGCTTGGGGAGCTACCGGATTTCAGGACGCGTTTGAAGGTGGCCAGGAGTTGGTGAACCCACAGCGGTGACAGACCCAGGAGCAGGGGGGGCTGGTACAGGGCCAGGGGGGTGGCTTCCAGGATCACGGTGTCATAGGACAGTCGGATACACCCCATCATTTCCCTGGCCAGCGGCCGGGAATGCAAGGCATTCAAGGGGTACACGGCGTGGACTCGCAGTTCCCTGGGCATGGTGACCACCACGGGCCATCCCAGACAGGCGACATGGATCGGATCAAACATGGATACCCGTTGGCCAGCACGGCCGAATTCCACGTCACGGAACCGATCACCCATCTGCACATGGGCCGCCTGCTGGATCGCCTCGACCCGACGAGCGCTCTCGGCAAAGGTTTGCGCGCCGAGAACATGGCGACGCAGCGTGGATTCATTACCCTGGGCCAACAGACCCCTGGGTGAATCGGCATACCGGATCAACCGCAAGTCGTCCAGGCCTGCGATAAGTTGAGGTTCACCCGAACCAGGCGGGGGAAATCGTCCGGATGCACCGGGTAGTCGTTCAGAAGAGCTCATCCTTTCAAAATACAGTACCCCTCTCAAACTGCAACCGGCCTGACTGCAGGCTTTGTGGTGAACAGCGCGTTCGTCTACGCAGCTGTTTTAGCCCACGGGGATGTGATCGTTGCCCGCTCAACTGGCTCAAAGAAGGCACTTGCTGATTTTGCGGAGTGTGCCAAGCTGATTGCACCTATTCCTCAACCCTCGCAAAAAAGCAGATCCATGGGTACCCGTCACCTTTTCACTGAGAATGCAATGGAACCATTTGGCATCGACTGGCATGTACCAGTAAGCCAGTTCCAGCGCGTCGCATTGGAAGCTCCGCGTATCCGCCTACGGATCACCGCCACCCGCTGAGGGTGGCCATGACACAAGGAGCACATATATGGAAGATGAACAACGGCTCTCCCAGTCAGAGGGCCTCAAGGGCCTCACCACTCTGCAACAGGTGCGCGACATATTGACCGTCGTCGCTATCCTGGGGGCAGTCGGCTGGGTGGTCACGCCGTCGAGTCCACCCCACAAAGACAAACGCGTGCCACTGGGCAAGGTGGAGGGCGTCCACTTCTTTGGATACGCGTTGAGGCTGATGACCCAGCTGGACACGCGGGCCCCGGCGCCAGACGCCGGGGCTTCCGACCCGATCGGCGACAACGAGTACCGCAGTCTGGTCCTGGCTGGCATGTCGCAGTTCCGAAAGGGCCAGGAAGTGGTCCTGAACATCCACCGGTTTGGCGCCGAGGTCTGCAACCTGGACAACAGCTACTGTCAGCAGGTCAGGGGTAACCCGCAATGAGTCTGATGACCGGGCAATCGATGCGATGCGTTCACCGCTCGCCCATGGAGCGATGGACAGCCACCCAAGAAATGGAACCTGCGATGGTTGATGCGGCCGGAATAAGGCGGACCGATGCCTCTTGTTTGGATCTAGCCCAAGTTCTTCGGGTCTCAGGGCATTCCATTGGAGCGACGCATGTCTAGAGTGATCCTGAGTGAGTTGGCCGCTCTTGCATGCACCTTTGCCTACCTTGTTCTGGGTAGGGGGTGGGAATTCAAACTTGCCTTGCTGGTAGTGGCAGGTGGTTCGTTGGTGTTTGCTCTTTTACTGGGGATGGTGGTGTTTGGAGTGGACGCTGCGTTGGGTACATCCGAAGACCGACGCGTAATGTTGATCGACGTGCGCCGCATCGTCAGAAAGGATCTTGCTGACCTATGGGCCGCACTGAAGTTCTGGAAGTGATCTGGGGGGGGGAAGGCGGCAAAGTGCAGTTCCGTGTCAAGCGTCCGATGTCCCCTGGAAACTGCTCCTTCAGTTACCACTGCAGACACGATAGACCATGCAACCCTGGAACGCCTGGTAGAGGCCGGCGCGGTGCGCGGCGCGCATGTGGTGGGCCAGCCTGGTGGCTGGGGGGTGGTGGTCCAGTACGGCATGACGGAGCGCGTGCTGGCCGCCAGGCGCGGCACTGTGCGGGTGTTTCGCAAGTTCGAAACCCTGGCCGGTTACCTCAAAGGCATCGGCATCCTGCAGTACCAGGTAGACGCCCGCGGCTACGATCCGGTGGCCTTGAAGGTGGAGCGGACACGCTCGGATGCGTCCCAGCGCATGAAGGCCGCGCATGAAGCTGCGGCCAAGCTGAAAAAACGCGCGGCCGCCAAGGCATGAAGAAGGTTGTATGCATTCAGCCGTACCAGGAAGACTTCGACAAATCGAACCCATGGTCAGGGTAATGCTACTGGTAGTTATGACGCTGCGCATGGATGTGTAGCATGTACACATTCCCGACTTCAGTGCAAACGAAGGCGGGGCAAAATGGCGCCCCAGATGATCGTGGATAAGTACTAGAGCAAAAACCCAAAAAGCCCCTCAGAAAAACCGTCTGGACGATATTTCTGAGGGGCTTTTTGCGGAAGGTATCGGGTTCGAACCGATGAAGCGTTTCTCAACACTAGCTTAGGTTTCTTAGGCCTACGCATTACCACTCTGCCAACCTTGGAAAAGTCACTACCTTACCGAGATGGGCTGATAGTTTGATTTTACTCGCCCCCCAGCGTTTTGCAAATAATTTCCATCTACGGAGGACCGCCTTCACACCGGTCAAGAACGGCGGTGTGGCATGCAGCCACGGTGATTAATTTGGTGCCATTGGGGCCTACCAGTGGGCAGGCTTAATGATCGGCTTTTTCTTGGTTGGTATCTTGGGGGGAAGCTGAGCGAGCTGCAGCTGGGCGTCATCGATGTTCTGAACTGTCCAATGGGCGAAGTTCGTTAATGAACCACTGATTCGTCGATGCACCGGCGCTCCAGGCAGCGGCGGAGGTATTGGGAACACGACGCCAATCATGATGTGTGGAAAGTCTTCCTTTATGGCTTGTAGTGCCGGCTCCGCGTCGCTGTCATTGGATACCAAGATGATGCGGTCAAAGAGGCCTTTGCATGCATCGCGGTACATGGTGATGGCCAAGTTGACGTCAGTCTTCTTTTCTTCAAGCTTCCAAACTCTTGTACGGCTCGTTCGGTCGTAAGGCATACCGGGGATAAAAGTGGGGAGTAACGCTCCATTTTTATCAAACGTGTGAGTGCCATAGATGATTTCAAGGCATTCCGGGTGCTGGAGTTTCAACGCACGGTGATATGTCGATTGAGCTTCAACAGAGGCTGTGCCGTTGGTGGCGAAATTTGCCAGTGCGTATGCAGTGAAAAATTTGACACGATCCAGACTTTCATTCTGATCGCGCTCCTTCAGCAGAGCTTGAAATAACTCAACAATGTCGAGCCATTTGAAAGGCGTACCCCTCAGTCGACCGTAGTACAGGTTATAGCCATCAATGTAGACAGCGGTCTTTATGCTGAGTGACAAAAATGCATCCTGGATGTGAAAAAGCCGCCCTTAAAGAGCGGCTTTTCCGTCCCCAGTATGAGCCAACTTAATGACACCACAAGGGATGAGTGGTAGCGCAATTTTCTCACTTGTTGACGGCTCCGTCAACAACTAAGTGCGTAGTTCTTTGTGTATTGCTATGAGTATTTCTCTGTTTAAAGATCTACGTACTCATCTCAATGCTTCCTATGATTGCACCAAAGTGGTGCAACTGCTGTATTGTTTTTAATAGGGGTCCCCTCGTTTTCAGTGCAATAACTGGCGGTACGTAAACCCAATACTGGCGCGTGATCACCCGTCGCTCAGTGCTCCAGGACTTGGCCGCATAGGCAAACTCGCCCAGCTCGCGCTGCTTGAGCCCGGTTTGCATGAAGCTGTCCTTCATGGCCAGCTCCATGAACTCCGTGATGCGTTCCAGCACCGGGTTGCGCGCCAGGCCCGCGATGTAGTTCACACCGGCACGCTCGCAGTAGTTTAGGATGCGCCGCCGGCAAAAGCCGGAGTCGCCACGAAAGATGATGCGCACCTGGGGCCACTCCTGGCGCAGCTTGGTGACCAACAACTTCAGTATGGCTGCTGCGTGCTTGGCGCCATCGATATGGCTCTCGCGCAAGTAGGCGCACAGCAGTTGTTGGCCGCAGAACACGTACAGCGGCAAATAGCAGTAGCAGTCGTAGTAGCCGTGAAAGAAGCGACCCTCCTGCTGGCCGTGCAAGGGGTTGTCGGTAGCATCGAAGTCCAGCACTAGTTCCTGGGGCGCGGTCTTGAAGCTGGCGATGAGCTGCTGCACCAGTACTGCATGCAAACGCTACGCTGTTCGTTGATCGGCCCACTTCTCAAACCGGCACAGCGTGGGGGCGCTGGCGACCTCACGGTCAATACCAATGGCCGTTTGTATCGCCACGCCCTGGCGCAGAGAACTGTGATCGCTGAGATCCTCCCAACCCAATGCCAGGCCATACACGCGTTGGCGCAACATGTCGCGCACGCCATGTTTGATCAGTAACGCACTGCGCGGATCAGTGATGCAGCGCGTCGCAGGTTCGATCAGACCGAGCTTGAGGTCCGTCTCCGCCAGCAGCATGACCCCGCCATCGCTGGTCATGCTGCCGCCGTCAAAGCGGCCTTCGATCACCCGTCGGCCCATGCGGCCAAAATCGATGGGCTTGGACTCAAATTCTTCGGTACAGTTTGGCATTGGCAGTCCCAGTTGTAATTGGCCTCAGATACCCGATTCGTGGACGACGGGCAATTGCCCGTGGACCACAACTGGATCGAAAACCAAATCCGGCCGATTGCTCTGGGCGTAGTAATTGGCTGCCTGCAGGAAGCCTGCGCGCCGGCCAGCGTGCAGCCGCGGTGATGAGCTTGATCCAGTCCGCACGCATGAACGGGCATGACCCCTAACGCCTACTTGAAGGATGTCCTGGCGCGACTGCCAACGCATCGGGCGAATCGGATCGAGGAACTGCTGCCACACCGCTGGCAAGCCAACGCCGTCTGACCTTCTGTCACGACCACTGTCGGTGGTCAATACGGGATGGCCGGACGCATACGAAAAACGGCGCCAAAATACATCAGTAGCAAATTTGGGCAGATTATGCCCAATGCGCTGACATAGATGGTTTGTGCAGCGCGAAAGTGGGCAAAAAGTGCCCACAACAACGGATCGGTTTTTGAAACATTGCCCAAACGGGCAGTTTTAGCCCGCTGTACGTTTGCCGATGATGGGTTGGCGTCAACGATTGGGCGTTTTTCGCCCAATAGGACGACATAAGTGGCACCAGATAGTGCCCAAATGGGCAATATATGCCCATAGCGGCATAGCACTTCTTGATGGGTCCCCCTTATGGGCATTTTTTGCCCACGGAGCACGCTGTGCACTCGGGATATCCACGAATTGGGGCAGGCAGAACTGGCGAGTAGTCCATGCTGGATGTCTACGCGACCAAATGCAAATCGTGATTTGCTTTGCGCCAGTTTGGCGCCTCAGCATTTTTGAGGCGATGACGCTTTCTAACTGGCAGCTTTGACGACTGACTCAGGACCTCCTATCAACGCGCCCCGGCGTTCATTTAGGACCGTTTTTTGGCAGTCCGCGGTTGGGGTTACAACGGTGTAGTTCAAAGTGAGGGGAGTTGGAACCCGCATGAATAAAGGCCAAAACAACGAATTCCAAATGTGTTTGGAAGTGAAAATCTATTTGTAGCGGTATCACTTCTAACTTCTAGTTAGGGCAATCTCCAATTCGTTAGGCAACCATTCAGGTCTATTTGAATGACTCCCACGTTCATCCGCTACCTTCGCCCCCGATCCAATGTCCAACACAATAGTCAATATGACTATTGATAACATATTTTATCGCTAGTACAATCCGTCGAACCATCCCACCCTCATGACCGAGCTCCTGCCCACTGTTGCCAGCTCTCCCGGCCGCATCCTCAGCGCCCCGGAGTTCCAGCAGCTGGCCGAGGTCCCGGCCGAGACCCAGTGGTTTGCCAACATCGACAACCCGCAAACCCGGCGCGCCTACCAAAACGACCTGGCCGGTTTTATCCGCTTCGCCGGCATCCAGCAACCCACAGAATTCCGCCAGGTCACCCGCTCCCACGTGCTGGCCTGGCGCGCCGATCTGGAAAAGCAATCCCTGTCGGGCTCGACTATCCGGCGCAAGTTGGCGGCACTCGCCTCCCTGTTTGAATACCTGTGCAACCAGAATGCCGTGACCCACAACCCGGTGAAAGGCGTCAAGCGGCCGCGCGTCGAAAGCCAGACCGGCAAGACGCCGGCGCTGAGCAATACCCAGGCGCGCGACCTGCTGGATGCACCCCCGGCCGACACGCTCAAAGGAAAACGGGATCGGGCAATTTTGTCGGTCTTGCTGTACCACGGCCTACGCCGCGAGGAGCTCACACACCTGAAGGTCAAGGACTTTGCGCAGCCTGACCGCGGGGGTCCCCGTATGCGCGTGTGGGGAAAAGGAGGCAAGGTGCGCTACCTGCCCATTCACCCGACCACGCTGGTGCTCGTGGCCGACTACCTGGAGGCCGCCGGGCATAGTGCATCGCCTTGCCACTGGTTGTTCCAGTCCGTGAGCCACCACCAGGCCAGTAATTCCAATGGTGGCCTGACCTCGGGCGCGGTGTACTCCGAGGTCGTCAAGCGTTACATGGTTCCTTTGGGCATCCAAGGTGACAACCTGGGACCCCACTCCCTGCGCGCCACCGCCGCCACCTGCGCCCTGGAAAACCAGGCCGATATCGCCAAAGTCCAGGAGTGGCTGGGCCACGCCAATATCAATACCACAAGGGTCTATGACCGGCGCGAAACCCGTGCGCCCGATTCTCCGACCTTTAAGGTCGCGTATTGAAGGGCGTTGCATAGGGGCGCGTCGCTCGGGCTCTATGCTGGAGACCCATGAAAGCGAATGTATGAAAACCCCTGCCCCGCTGCTCTTCTTGGAACTGGAAGGCGTGCTCGTCTTAGGTGGTTCCAAGAAAAGGGATTTGGTGGCGGACGCCGTGAGCAACATCGCGCGTGGCGACTCGAACTGGCGTGACCATCAGGGAACTTGGGAGGGTCTCTTTGCGGCGGAACCGGTCCGGCAATTGAAGGCCCTGCACGATCAGTTTCAACTGCGGTATTGCCTCACCACCAACTGGACGGGTTTGTTGGACAAGGCAGCCACGCTCAATGTTCTGCGCCTGTCCGGCCTGGGGTTCGTGGCCAGCAATTTACATGCGCGCTGGGAAGTTGACCGGGGTCTGGGAGCCGTACGCCGATCCGACCAGATTGAAGCCTGGCTGCGTCACCATACTGATCAGCATGATCAATGGGTTGTTCTGGACTCGGAAGTCCGTGGGCCTGACGTCCTGCTCTGGCCTGAGCACATGGCGGCGCACACCGTCTTTTGCTGTAGTGATGTTGGCTTGACAGGATTTGAGACTGGGGCCGTACGCGAGAGATTTCTGCAACTGCAGACTTCACAAAAGTGCGCATTTCAGCGATCGTGGACGCCTGTTTCAGGCTGATCGTGGACGGCGTTTCAGCGCCATCGTGGAAGCGCAGGGGATGCGCGCAAGCGAGGGGTTAAATGTATCTTAAGCACCAGGGGTGTCTCAGGACAGGGGTCGCGAAGCGAATGGTTTGAGATCTGTAGTGCAGACTTATCCACGGCGGCGGGCGGCGCTTGCGACGTACCGACCGACGCGGTGGGTAAGTCGTCTTTGGCGCGGCGATGTTGGCGATCATTGCTCTTTGCTTGGATCGCGCAGCGTGGCACCCTTGAGTGCGATGCGATGACTGCTGTGCACGATACGGTCCAGAATGGCATCCGCCAGGGTCGGATCATCCAGATAGGCATGCCAGGCTTTGACCGGCAGTTGACTGGTGATCAGGGTGGACTTGGTCCCGATCCGATCATCTAGGACTTCAAGCAGGTCGTTGCGTTCTGATGCGCCCATCGGGGAAATCGCAAAGTCATCAATCACCAGAACGTCCAGCTTGGCCAGATGCGCCAGGCGCCGCGCAAAGCTGCCATCGCCATGGGCCACATGCAATTCATCAAAGAGCCGCCCGGCGCGCACGTACAGCACCGAGAAACCTGACCTTGCCGCTTGATGGGCCAACGCGCACGCCAGCCAGGTCTTGCCACACCCGGTGGCACCCGTAATCAATAGATTCTGCGCATTACGGATCCAGTCACCACCGGCCAAAGCCGCCACCAGTTCCCGATCCAGCGCACGACTGGCGCGCCAATTGATGTCTTCTACGCAGGCGGTACTGACTTTGAGTTTGGCCGCCTTGAGCAAACGCTGTACGCGTTTATCGTCACGCCAAGTTGTTTCAGCTTGGACCAGCATGGAGAAGCGCTCATCAAAGCCCAGCTTGGTAGCAGCGGTACTGGTAGCTTGTTCCTCGATGGCGCGCACCATGCCGTCCAGGCGCAGGTCACGTAATTGGGTCAGGGTGTGTTGGTTCATAAATAGTTGTTTCCTTGTGGGTTGGTTGGGGAAGTCGTTGGTGAATCTGGTGGCGTTTGGTTCAGTGGAAGTAATCAGGGCCACGGATGTTCTCGTGCGCTGGTAATGCACCCGGCTTGGTGGTCGGCAGGCTTTGCTGGCGATCGAGCCCACTCTTGAGGATGTTGGTCACACTGCGCAGGTTGGGCGAACGAATCGCCAGCGCCCTGGTGCAGGCCGCCTCCAGTCGCACCGGCGTGAACTGGCGCGCCAAACGTTGCATCCCCAGGCAGGCCCGATAACCCTGTTCAGGATGCGGGCGGTGCTCAAGCTGCCAAGTCACGATGGCCGCCGTGCTGACGCCAATGCGCAAACCCCAGTCGATGAGCTTTTGCGGCGTCCACTCCAGGTGTGCCCGGTGTGAGGCGGGCATGTGATCCGGCGTGGTGGTGTGCTTGCCGCGCAGGGGGCTCAAGGCATGGCAGGCCACGCGCTGATTGGAGGAGAAGCATTCCACCAGGGTGGCGGTGACCCGCAATTCCACCGTGGTGCGCACCAGGGCGTGGGGTACGCTGTAATAGTGACCCTCGAATTCGACGTGGTAGTCGATGTTGACCTTGGCAGACTTCCAGCGAAAGATCTCAAAGCGTTTGGCCGGTAGCGGCTGCAATGCTGGGAGGTCCAGTTGTTCAAAGGCGCTGCGCCGGTTGCCAGGCAACTTCTTGAAGGCACGCTGGTTCAGATCGACCAGCAGCAGCGCAATGGCCTGGTTGAGTTCTGCCAGGCTGAAGAACTTGCGGTTGCGCAGGCGGGCCAGAATCCAGCGCTCCACCACCAGCACGGCGTTCTCCACCTTGGGCTTGTCCCTGGGGTGCGCTGGTCGTGCTGCCAGCAGGGCGCACCCGTAGTGATTGGCGAATTCGTCATATAGCCGGTTGGGCTGTGGGTCATACGTGTCGGGGTTCTTGATCAGTGCACGGGCCTGGTCGGGCACGATCAGGCGTGGTACGCCACCGAAGAACTCCAGGGCCTGCACCTGGGCGCCAATCCAATCGGCTGTGGTTTGCCGCGCGGTGGCACAGGCGTAGGTGTAGTTGGAAGCACCAAAGGTGGCTACAAAGATCTGGGCCTTGGTGATCTCGCCGGTGGAGGCGTCAATGATCGGCATGGTCTGACCGGCGTAATCGACGAACAGCTTCTCTCCGGCAATGTGGGTTTGGCGCATGGAGCGCTTCAACCCGCAAGCCCATTCGCGGTACTTGATGCAAAAGCTGGTGTACTTGTAGGCCAGTGTGTTGTCCTTGGCGTACTCCTCCCACAGCAACTGCAGGGTCACACCGGCGCGTTTGAGTTCCTGGTGGACCGTGGCGAAGTCGGGCGCCAGCTGGTGGCTGCTGCGCGGCAGGGCTGGTTTGTACAGCCGGGCTTCCAACTCTTGGTCGGTGAGGGTCTGGGCGATCTCCCAGTCGACATTGGCCGCGCGGGCCAAGGATGCGTATTTGGCGGCGGCACTCTTGGATATCTTGAGGGAGCGGCCCACCTCGCTGAAGCTCAATCTTGCGCACAAGTGCAGGCGCAATGTCTCTCGAATTTGACGCATCGTGATTCTGTTCGTTGGCATTGGCCCCTGCTTCGTAAAAAGCAACGAGCCTATGCCGGGTTCAAGAAATCACTTACGCGTATCCCCCCAAATCGTCCACGATGGCGCTGAAACAGCGTCCACGATCAATTTGAAATGCCGTCCACGATCACGCTGAAATCGCGTCCACGTTCAGCCTGAAACGCCGTCCACGATGGGCTGAAATATGCACAAAAGAATTGACCCAGGCCCCATATGCCTTCACTTGCTTCACCGAAGCAAGCGTCGTGGCCCGAAGCGGGTTTTACGTGTCAAGGCTCCAAAGACTCGGTCACTCAGTGGTAGTCATCTTCTAGTTGGTGACGGATGGCCCCGATGATGATGGCATCCCAGATGCCTTGCAAGATAGAAAATGGATGCGGTCAAGTCAGTGTCAATAGAATGACAAATATGGCTGTTGACACTCAAATAGTGAGTACCGAAGCGCTCCCCTCGAGAGACGATTCTGTGCTTCCTATTGACAGATGTGGCATGTCTATTGCTTCAAGTAGTCTGCCGATCACCACGAAAGTGACGTGTAGATGACGCAAATGTCATCATCAAAACATCTTTCTGACTGGTTGGTTTGCACACAATGAAAGTGCGCTAGTTCCTTAACTCCATTGGAGAAATGTCATGATCAAAAAGTTATTGCCCACCACTGTCGTTTTGTTGGTCGCCCTTGCCCTTGGTGGTTGCGCCGCCGGCTCGAATTCGCCCGCTGCTCAGCTGGCACAGAAGATCGAGAGTGCACAAAACGCCTCTGACCACGAGGCACTTGCGAAGTACTACGAAGCAGAGGCGACGAACGCGCGCGCACAAGCCGCAGATCACCGCAAGTTAATGAAGATTTACCAGGCAGTGTCCGGGCGTGCCCCGCACGGTAGCACCATAGGCGCTGGCAACGCTCCTGCCTATCACAACACACTATCGACTCAGGACGAAGCCAGCGCGGCAGCCTTCGATGCACTTGCGGTTGAACATCACGCCATGGCGAAGGCGGCGAAGTAGTAGGCTCCTGTCTCGGCATCTGTGCGAGACGGTGGGGCGCTGTCTCAATATCAGGAGACCGTGTCCCGCCTATATCAACAGGTCGCTTGTACTACTTCTTTGACTCGGATTGTTCCAAAGCTCTTTCACCCGCTTCGATCGTCGGCTTTGGAACAACTTTGATTCGAGCTTCTTCCTGCTGAATGTGCACCTCGTGCGCAGTCATCCCCATGTGTCCATGCCCTGATCCAATCATTAGAGCTATCGCGACAATCATCATTACCAACATACAAAGTCCTTTCTTTTGGCTAAAAAAGCCGTTCTTTCTACGGTTGAAGAATCGATGCGAAGCTGAATTCTTCTCAAATGCAGCGGTACCTCCTAAATGACGTTGATGACTCCCATCATTCCTTGGGCCTCATGTTCCAGGATGTGGCAATGGAACATGCGCCGCCCAGGCGTGTCGATGCGCAGTCGGATTCTGATCTGCTCCCCAGACTTCAGGTTCACAATGTCCATGAAGGCGTTGAGTCTCGGATCAGATGCAATATTGGCTCGGTTTGAAGCGACCAACTGGAAAGATGTCCCATGTATATGGAGCGGGTGGTCCATCATGCCGTCGTTTCGAACCAGCCATTCTTGCGCAACGCCCGCCTTCATCGTGATGTCGTCGCGTGCCGGATCGAACACTTTGCCATTGATCGTAAAACGCCCATTGGCACCACCGCCCATGCCGCTTCCCATCGCCATTCCCATGTCTGAAAGCACGATAGTCTGGGTTACGGCACGGTTTTCCGGAAGCGCGGGCAGTGCTGGCAAAGTGAGTGGAATCGCGAAAGGTGCAATTGCGCCCGCGCTGTTGGTGGAAATTTCCAACAATTTCACCGCCGGACTGATGGGAACCATGGCACCGCGGTCATAGGCCACCGTTCGCAGGACAAGCTTTTGATTGGCCGTAGCGGGGGCACGAACCAGCAGTTCGACACGTTGGCCCGGTGCCAACAGCAATTCAGGTACCGTTACCGGGCTGGCCAGTGCACACCCATCCAGCGCCACCACGACCATTGGTGCCCCGTCCAAGACAAGCCGTGTATAGCGCCCGTTGGTAGCATCAAAAATCCGCCAACGCTCCGTGGTGCCTGGCGCGACGACGTCGACTGGTTGAAATGCGCCATTCACCAAAACCTGATCTCCCTCCCGTCCGTTGGCCAGATCAGCTGCTGTATCGGCCGCGATCTGCCCATTCGAGTCAAGTCTCAGATCAGTGATGAAGACGAGGCGTTCAGGCAGTGTGCCCAAGGGATCCGTACGGCTACGCACAATAAAGATGCCCGCGAGGCCACGGTAGACCTGTTCATGGGTATTCCCGTGCGGATGTGGATGGTACCAATAGGTGCCAGCACTTCCCGCAGGCAGCGTAAAGACGTAGTCACGCGACGTACCTGTTGCAACCGGGTCCATCGGGTTGCCGTCCTGATCAGCGGGTATGGGAAGCCCGTGCCAATGCACCGTCGTGTCCTGGCCCAGATTGTTATTAAAGGTGATGCGCACGGCATCACCTTCAAACGCATCAATCACTGGACCCGGCGTGCCACCGTTATAGGCGAAGATCTTGGTTGCAATTCCTGGAAGAAATCCCACCGTCGCGGGGGCTGCTCTCAAGGTCGCCGTAAAACGACCTGGCGCTGTTGTACTCTGCAACCGTGGCATCGCAGGCCAGGCGCTGGCTGCCGAAACCAGCGCGTCTGAGGCCGTTGCCGGAGTGGCGGACATTGAAGCGACCGTAGGCATTGTTGACGAGCCGCCTCCGCAACCCGCAAGGCCCAGGGATGCGAGGCTCGTCAAGACCAGTCGACGCCTGTTGCGGTCCACGCCGTCAGGCTGACTTGGGTACGGATCAGAACCTGCCATTGGAAGTGTTCAGTTTTTGAGTGAGCCCGCTCATGTCCGTTGCTGTCACTCCAGACATATTCCCTGCAGAATTTACGAAGGTTGTCATCGCTGACGCCAGACCGCTCGTGCCCGCATTGGAGGCCATTGCAGCGTTCCCCATCATTCCACCCATGGACATCGAAACTGGAGCGCTGCCTTTTTGGCCATCCATCATGCCGTCTGAGGCGTCATTCATAAGCGCTGTAACCATTGCAGAGGAAACCGCCATATTGAGATTCTTAGCGTACTGGGACACTGCGGCCAGTGTCATGCCGTAGTTGCGTGCGTCCTGGCTGGCACTGGTTCCAGACCCGGGAACCAATGGATTCATCGGCGCAACGTGCAAAACATCACTAACTGAGAAATAGCTGCCCATGGCCGCATTGGCGGAGGCAATGTTGGCATCGGTCATGCCGCCTGTCATGCTTTGGGCCAGTGTCTGAGCCATACCTGTGACCGGGGTTACCTGAATACCCGCAGTATTGGAGTTTGCCGCAATGGTTGGCATGATGGCCGTGATCACATCGCCTTGGGCCATAGACATGGTGGTGCCAGTTGCCTCGTCTTTGTAACTGCCTCCACTGACCTGCAACATCACTGGGCCAGCATAGCTGCCGATGCCCATGTTGAAATTCCCGTTGGTATCGGTCATCGTTGACCCAATCGTTGCGCCCATCTGTCCGCCGGAAATACTATAGGCGGTTACGCTGGCGTTTCCTAAGGGCCCCTTGGTGACAACACCGCTGACAAAGCCCGTGCCGCCCGAACCGACGTTGCTGGCGACGCTCGTCCCGCCGCCGCCGCAGGCGGTCGTGAGAAGTGCACCGGCGGTCATAGCCGCAATTAACTGGATCCGAAGAAAGGAATGGTTTGACATATGAAACTCCTTGGGTAATGAAAGAAACCTGAACAATTGCTTTATGTCTTTTGGTTGGGGCCGCCATAAAAGTACATTCCGATGCGAAGGCGTTGATTTGCATCG
>Ga0208398_100354_pt1 | contig 34947 bp, 32 predicted proteins | sample LakWasMe79_HOW10_2_FD_183905 | JGI IMG/M metagenome (GOLD analysis project Ga0208398, IMG submission 183905) | Freshwater sediment methanotrophic microbial communities from Lake Washington under simulated oxygen tension - Sediment Metagenome... | ecosystem: Environmental > Aquatic > Freshwater >...
ACAACGTGTTGTTGTCGGCCCCCCGCGCCTGATGGCGCACCCCCCGATGGGATCCGCGGCCGCCTTGGGGCGGCCAGGCGCTGGCCGCGGCCCTACGACTCGGCCCCACCCTCCGATCCCGAACTTCTGAGGAGCACGCCATGGCCATGGCAGTAGGCTCGCCCGACGGCGACGACGGCGAAGAGCAGATGAATTCGGCCATCAACACCACGCCCCTGGTGGACGTGATGCTGGTGCTGCTGATCATCTTCCTGATCACGATTCCCGTGGTTACCCAGAGCATCAGCCTGCAGTTGCCCAAGGAGCGCAACGTGCCCACCCAGACCAAGCCGGAGAACATCCTGCTGGCGGTGAGCAAGGACGGCGACGTGTACTGGAACACCCGCAAGATGCCCGACATCGACACGGTGGTCAAAGAGCTGAAGAAGGAAGCCGTCAAGGACCCGCAGCCCGAGGTGCACATCCGCGGCGACCAGGACGCCCGCTACGAGAGCGTGGGCCGCCTGGTGGTGGCCTGCCAGCGCGCGGGCATCGCCAAGGTGGGCTTCATCACCGAAGCGCCACCGCGCCAGTAAAGGAGATCCCCGATGGGAATGAACGTAGGCTCGGCCGGCGGCGACGACGACGGCGTGATGGTGGAGATGAACACCACGCCGCTGATCGACGTGATGCTGGTGCTGATCATCATGCTGATCATCACCATCCCGATCCAGACCCACGCGGTGAAGATGAACATGCCGGTGGGTCCGAGCAGCGCGCCGCCCAAGCCGCCGGAGATCGTGCGCATCGACGTCGACTTCGACGGCACCATCGGCTGGAACGGCGAGATCGTGGCCGACCGCGCGACGCTGGAGAACAAGCTCAGCCAGGTCGCCGCCCTGCCCGACCAGCCCGAGGTGCACCTGCGCCCGAACAAGCTGGTGAGCTACAAGGTGGTGGCCATGGTGATGGCCAGCGCCCAGCGCCTGGGCGTGACCAAGATCGGGCTGGTTGGCAACGAACAGTTCATGAACTGAGGCCCGGCCGATGACGATGCGCAAGCTCCACACCCTGGCCGCCGCGCTGCTGCTGGCCGGCGCCACCACCCTCGCCAGCGCCCAGGCCCTGCGCCCCGAGGTGGGCAAGCCGCTGCAGCAGGCCTATGAGCTGATCAAGGCCGGCAAGGGCAAGGAGGCCCTGGCCAAGGTGCGCGAGGCCGACGCCGCCGGCAACAAGACCGCCGCCGAGACGCTGCAGATCGAGCGCATGCGCGCCGCCGCCGCCCAGCGCGCCGGCGACAACGCCACCGCCGCGTCGGCGCTGGAGTCGGTGTTCGCCAAGGTCTCGGGCGCCGAGCAGGCCCAGGTGGCCGAGCAGCTGGCCTCCACCTACGCCGCCGCGCGCGACAACGCCAAGGCCACGCAATGGGTGAACAAGGCCGTGGCGCTGGGCGGCAACAGCGCCCAGCTCAAGCAGCTGCAGGCCTATCTGCAGGGCAGCAGCGGTGACTACGGCGCCATCGCCAAGGAGGCCGGTGCGGCGGTGGCCGCCGCCGAGCAGGCCGGCAAGCGCCCGGACGAGGGCGACCTGCTGCGCCTGGCCGACGCCCAACAGCGCACCGGCAACGGCGCGGGCCATGCGGCGACGCTGGAAAAGCTGCTGTTCAACTACCCCAAGAAGGACTATTGGGCGATCTACCTCGGGCGGCTGCCGCGCAAGAGCGGCTTCTCCGACCGCTTCTCGCTGGACGTGATGCGGCTGAAGCTGGCCACCGGCACGCTGAACAAGACCGAGGACTTCATGGAGATGGCCCAGCTGGCGCTGCAGGCCGGCCTGCCCGCCGAGGGCAAGGCCATCGTGGACAAGGGTTTTGCCGCCGGCGCGCTGGGCACCGGTGCCGAGGCCGAGCGCCACAAACGGCTGCGTGACCTGGCCAACAAGCAGGAGGCGGAGGCCAAAGCCAGCATCGATCAGCGTGCCACCGCGGCCGCTGCCGCCAAGGAGGGCAACGACTTGGTGGCCATCGGCCAGGCCTATGTCACGATGGGCCAGGCCGACAAGGGCATTGCGCTGATCGAGCAGGGCATTGCCAAGGGCGGCCTGAAGCGGCCCGAGGACGCCAAGCTGCGGCTGGGCCTGGCCCTGCTTCAAGCGGGCAAGAACAAGGCCAAGGCGGTGCAGGTGCTGCGCAGCGTGCAAGGCGCCGACGGTGCGGCCGACCTCGGCCGACTGTGGGCGCTGCAGGCCAATAGCCAAGGCTGAACCAGGGCTGACACCCAGGCGACGCGGCACCGCGTGGCCTCGGCCACAATCGGCGGGCAGGGTGATCCCCTGCCCTTTTTTTGCCCGATCCCCTCGTTCATTCCCCGCTTGCACCCATGGCCCTGCCCTTTGTTCAAACCCTGGCCGATGGCATCCATGTCATCGACACCGGCTTTCACCGCCCGCTGTTCGACGCCTCGTTCCTGATCGTCGAGAACGGCCGCGCGGCCTTTGTCGACACCGGCACCAACTTTGCCGTGCCGCGCCTGCTGGCGGCCCTGGACGACCTGGGCCTGGCCCGCGAGGCGGTGGACCACGTCATCGCCACCCATGTGCATCTGGACCATGCGGGGGGTGTCGGCCTGCTGATGCAGCAGTTGCCCTGCGCCACGCTGCTGGTGCACCCCCGGGGCGCCCGCCACATGATCGACCCCGCGGCGCTGTATGCCGGTGCGCTGGCGGTGTATGGCCAGGCCGAGATGGACAAGTCCTACGGCCAGCTGGTGCCGGTGCCGGCCGAGCGTGTGCGCGCCACCGAGGACGGCCTGACGGTCGCGCTGGCCGGCCGGCCGCTGCAGTTCATCGACACCCCCGGCCACGCCCGCCACCACCACTGCATCTGGGACGCGCGCAGCCGCGGCTGGTTCACCGGCGACACCTTCGGCCTGAGTTACCGCGAGTTCGACACCCCGCGTGGCCCCTGGGTGCTGCCGACCTCGACGCCGGTGCAGTTTGAACCCGAGGCGCTGCGCCAGTCCATCCAGCGCCTGCTGGCACGCCAGCCGCAGCGCATGTACCTCACCCACTATGGTGAGGTGGGCGACGTGCCGCGCCTGGCCGGCCTGCTGTTCGAGCAGATTGACGCGATGGTGGCGCTGGCGCAATCCCTGCGCCACGCCGAGCACCGCCATGAGGCCCTGAAGGCCGGGCTGGCCGAGCAGTGCCGGGCGCAGCTGCAGCAGCACGGCGTGGTCGACATCGCGTCCGGCGTGGCCAGCCTGGCCCTGGACATCGAGCTCAACGCCCAGGGGCTGGCCATCTGGCTGGACCGGGACACCACCCCGCGTTGAGCGCGCGGCCGGCCCCACGCCGCCACCCGCCACCCGCCACCCGCCACCTGCCGCCGCGCAGACCTGCTGCGGCCGGGGGCTTGCTGCACCCCGGGCCGGCAAATACTTGTATATGCAATACTTGTGGCCACCCCTCAATCATCGACAGAGTCCCATGAGCAGCACCGAAGAAACCCTGGCCGCCTGGCAAGCCCGAGACGCCGAAGTGCGTGCGTTGATCCAGGGCGTCGGCGTGGCGCGGCCCGAGCAGGTGGCGGGCAAGACCGGCCAGCAGGTGTTCGAAGCGATGTTCGCCGGCGAGATCCCGGCACCGCCGATCGCACAGACCCTGGACTTCACCGTGGTCGAGACCACGCCCGGCCGGGCCGTCTTCCAGGGCCGGCCGCAGCTGGCGCACTACAACCCGCTGGGCACGGTGCATGGGGGCTGGGTCGCCACCCTGCTGGATTCGGCCGTGGGCTGCGCGGTGCACACCGCGCTGCCCGCCGGCAAGGCCTACACCACGCTGGAACTGAAGGTGAGCTATGTCCGGGCGGTCACCACCCGCGCCGTGCTGGTGCGCGCCGTCGGCGAGGTGATCAACTGCGGCGCACGCGTGGCCACCGCCCAGGGACGGCTGGTTGGAGCGGACGGCACGCTGTATGCCCATGCCACCACCACCTGCCTGATCTTCGACGCACCGGCCCTGCCTGCTGCCACCGTGGTCGCCAGCCTCACCCCGGCCACGGCCTGAGCGATTGAAGGCACACTGAGGCTCCCCGACAGATCCCGAGATTCACCACCATGCGCTTGTTGCACACCATGCTGCGGGTCGGCCACCTGCAGCGCTCGATCGACTTCTATACCCAGGTGCTGGGCATGGACCTGCTGCGCACCACGCAACGGCCCGAACAGCAGTACGACCTGGCCTTCGTGGGCTACGCCGGCGGCAACCCGGGCCAGGCCGAGATCGAGCTGACCTACAACTACGGCGTCGAGCGCTACGACCTGGGCACCGCCTACGGCCATATCGCCATCGGCGTGGCCGATGTGGCCGCCACCTGCGCCACGCTGCGCGACAAGGCCGCGGCCCTGGGCGGCGCCATCACCCGCGAGCCTGGCCCGGTGAAGGGCGGCAGCACCGTGATCGCCTTCATCACCGACCCCGACGGTTACAAGATCGAACTCATCGAACGCCGCGGCGAGTAGGCGGGCCGCGCGCCGGCCGCGGGCCTAGGCGCGCAGCGCCTGGGCCTCGCGCGCCAGGCGGGTGATGCGGGCCCAGTCGCCCGCCGCCACGGCGTCGGCCGGTGTCAGCCAGGAGCCGCCGCAGACCTTGACATTGGGCAGCGCCAGGAACTGCGGCGCCGTCTCCAGGCTGATGCCCCCGGTGGGGCAGAAGGCGATGTCGGGAAAGGGCCCGCCCAGGGCCTTGAGCATCGGCAGGCCACCGGCCTGCATCGCCGGGAAGAACTTCAGGAAGCCCAGGCCATCGGCGCTGGCCGCCATCACCTCGCTGGCGGTGGCCACGCCGGGCAGCAGCGGCAGGCCGATGCGCCGGCAGGCGGCGCCCACCTCACTGGTGTAGCCCGGGCTGACGGCGAAGCGGCTGCCAGCGTCCAGCGCGGCCTGGGCGTCGGCCGCCGATCGGATGGTGCCGGCGCCCACCACGGCCTCCGGCAAGGCCTTGGCGATGGCCTCAATGCACTGCAGCGCCACCGGCGTGCGCAGGGTCACTTCCAGCACCTTGACACCACCGGCCAGCAAGGCCTCGGCCAGCGGTACCGCGTCCTGCACACGCTGCAGCACGATCACCGGAATCACGGGGCCATGGCTGGCCAGGCTGAGGGGGTTGATCATGGGTTTCCTTTGATTCAGGGGGCGACAACCGGGGCACCGGCCGCCTCATAACCAGGTGATGGCGCCTTCTTCCGCACTGCGCACGGTGCGGCGCAAACCACCGAACAGCTCACGCCCCAGGCCGAAGGCGTTGTCCTCGGCCTGGGCCGGGTCGAGTGTGGCGAGTGGCCGCGCGGCCCACGCCGCCTCGTCCACCAGGGCGGTCAAGGTGCCGGCCACGGCGTCCAGGCGCAGCAGGTCACCGTCGCGCACCTTGGCCAGCGGCCCACCGGCCAGCGCCTCGGGGCTGACGTGGATGGCTGCCGGCACCTTGCCCGACGCCCCGCTCATGCGACCGTCGGTGACCAGCGCGACGCGGAAGCCCTGGCCCTGAAGCACCGCCAGCGGCGGCGTCAGCTTGTGCAACTCGGGCATGCCATTGGCCTGCGGGCCCTGGAAACGCACCACCGCGATGAAGTCGCGCGCCAGTTCACCGGCCTGGAAGGCGACATGCAGCGCCTCCTGGCTGTGGAAGACCCGCGCCGGGGCCTCGATGACATGGCGGTCGTCCGGCACCGCTGAGACCTTGATCACGGCGCGCCCCAGGTTGCCGGTCAGCAGCTTGAGGCCGCCGGAGGCCGAAAACGGCGCCGCGGCCGGCCGCACGATGCTGTCGTCACCGCTGGTGGCGGGCGTCGGCGTCCAGGCCAGCACCGCGGGCGCATCACCACCAGCCGCCTGCAGCCGCGGCCGCTGGCCGTAGGCCACCATGCCGCCGGCCGAGACGGTGGCCACGTCACCGTGCAGATAACCGGCGTCCAGCAGTTCACGCAGCACCCAGCCGGTGCCACCGGCGGCCTGGAACTGGTTGACGTCGGCGCTGCCGTTGGGATAGACCCGCGCCAGCAGGGGCACCACCGCCGACAGGTCGGCGAAGTCGGTCCAGTCGATGTGGATGCCGGCAGCACGCGCCACCGCCACCCAGTGGATCAGGTGGTTGGTCGAGCCGCCGGTGGCCAGCAGGGCCACCATGGCATTGACGATCACGCGTTCGTCCACCAACCGGCCGATCGGCGTGTAGCGGGCGCGCCGGGTGATGCCCAGCAGCGTGGCCACGGACTCGCGCGTCAGCGCCTCGCGCAGGCCGTCGTGCGGGTGCACGAAGGCCGCGCCGGGCACATGCAGGCCCATCGCCTCCAGCAGCATCTGGTTGCTGTTGGCGGTGCCGTAGAAGGTGCAGGTGCCGGCGCCGTGGTAGGCCGCCTGCTCGGCTTCCAGCAGCTTGTCGCGGCCAACCAGGCCCTGGGCGAACTGCTCGCGCACCTTGGACTTGTCGCCGTTGGACAGGCCGGTGGCCATCGGCCCGGCCGGCACGAAGACGCATGGCAGGTGGCCGAAGTGCAAGGCACCGATCAGCAGGCCGGGCACGATCTTGTCGCACACGCCCAGCAGCAGTGCACCGTCGAAGACATCGTGCGTCAGCGCCACCGCGGTGGCCATGGCGATGGTGTCGCGCGAAAACAGCGACAGTTCCATGCCCGGCAGGCCCTGGGTGACGCCGTCGCACATCGCCGGCACACCGCCGGCCACCTGCACCGTGGCGCCGCGCCGGCGCGCCTCGTCGCGGATCAGCGCGGGGTAGCTCTCGTACGGCTGGTGGGCCGACAGCATGTCGTTGTAGGCCGTCACCACCGCCAGGTTGGGCGCACGCTCGGCCACCACCCGCAGGCGCTGGTCGCCCGGCAGCGCCGCAAAGGCGTGCGCCACGTTGGCACAGCCCATGCGCTGGGCGCCCGGCGGCCGGTCCATCAGCCGTTGCAGGCGGTCCAGATAGGCGTTGCGCTGGGGCGCACTGCGCTCCCGGATGCGCTGGGTCAGTTCGACGATGGCGTTGTTCATGCAGTCCCCAGGTAACCTGTTGGTTGATTATCAAGTAACTCGGTTACACCGTCAATGCCTGACCCACCCGCAACGGCCGGGTCTCTGGCATGCTCGCGTCCATGACGCTGACACCCCTGCGTGACACCCAGGCCATGCTGGACGCGGTGTGCCGGCAATGGGGTGGCCGCAGCGACCTCTGGGTGTTCGGATATGCCTCGCTGATCTGGCGCCCTGAATTCGACGCCGCCGAACACCGCCCTGCCCTGGTGCGCGGCTGGCACCGGGCCTTCAAGATGCGCTCACGCGTGAACCGCGGCTCGCCCGAGCAGCCCGGCCTGGTCTACGCCCTGGTGTCGGGCGGCATGTGCCGCGGCATGGTCTACCGCATTCCCCGCCAGCGTGCCGGCGACGAACTGCCGCGGCTGTGGCAGCGCGAGATGCCCACCGGCGTCTACGACCCACGCTGGCTGCGCTGCGAGACGACCGAGGGCGAGGTCATGGCCCTGGCCTTCACGCTGAGCCGGCGCAGCCCCAACTTCACCGGTCGGCTCGACGACAACGAGATGCTGCACATCCTGCGCCACGCCCAGGGCCGCTACGGCACGACGCTGGACTACCTGGTGCGCACCGCCGAAGCCCTGCGCCAGCACCGCATGTGTGACCGCGAGAGCGAGCGCCTGGTGGCGCTGGCCCGCCGCCAGGGTCTGGCCTGAGACCACCGATACGGGGGCGGCGGCCGACGGCGGCATGCCGTCAACGCACCGCCTGCAGGCTGGGTGGCGCGCCGGCGGCTGCGGTTGCCCGCACCGCGGCCAGGTCGGCCTCGGTGTCGACATCCACCAGCACACCGGGATCGTCCAGTTCCAGGCCGATCGACGGGTAGCGGGCCATCACCCGCCGCGCACCCTCGTCGCCACTGAGTTGCACCAGTTCGGAAAAAAGCTCAGCGCCAAAACCCACCGGATGGCCACGCCGGCCCTTGTGCTGGGCATACACCACCGCATGCTGGCCCAGCGCCTGGGCCACCGCGACCAGCGTGGCCGGCGTCACCAGCGGCATATCGCCCGGCAGCACCAGCCAGCCGCCGGCATGCGGCCGCGCCGCCACACCGGCAGCGATCGAAAACCCCATGCCCAGCCGGTCAGCGCCGGCCGTGCCCACCTCGGGCAACACCACCACGTCGCGGCTGGCCACCCAACGTGCGGCTTCAGCGGCCAGCGGCTCGGTGGTGACCACGATCACCGGCAGCCGGCTGCAGATGGCATGGCCGACGGTCTGGCCCAGCACGCTGACGCTGCCCAGGTCCTGGGCCAGCTTGTGGCGCGGACCGGTAAAGCGGCTGCCCCGACCTGCGGCGAGCACGATGACAGTGGGTTGCGGTTTCATGGCGGTCTGCTCCGGGCGCCTGCCGATACCGCCCGGGCGCTTTTCTGATGCACAGCATGCGGGCGCCGGCCGGGGTTCAACAGTCGGAGCTTCACTTAAGGCGTTCCACTTAGGGTGCAGCCCCATGCCGCCGGTGCCAACCGCGAGCCTGTCCCTTGCGCCAACGCAATGCACCAACCTGGCACGAGATGCGGCGCGCGCTGTGGGCCGGCCGCGCGGCGGCATACTGGCCGCATGAAGCAGCATATCGCCGACCTCCGCAAGAGCTACGAGCGTGCCGAACTCGATGAAGAGGCGGCCCATGCGCAACCGCTGGCGCAGTTCGAGACCTGGTTGCAGCAGGCCATCGCCGCCCAGGTGCCCGAACCCAATGCCATGACCCTGGCCACCGTGGCCGCGGACGGCCGGCCGTCGACACGCATCGTGCTGATCAAAGGGGTCGATGCCCGGGGTCTGGTCTGGTACAGCAACTTCAACAGCCGCAAGGGCCAGGAACTGGCAGCCAACCCGATGGCGGCGCTGCAGTTTCACTGGGTGGAGTTGGAGCGGGTGGTGCGCATCGAGGGCCGGGTCGAGCGGGTGGAGGACGCCGAGGCCGATGCTTACTATGCCTCGCGGCCGCTGGATTCACGCATCGGAGCCTGGGCCTCGCCACAGAGCCAGGTGATCTCGTCGCGCGCGGTGCTGGTGGCCCAGGCGGCCCGCTACGCGGCGCAGTTTGCGCTGTCGCCGCCCCGGCCGCCGCACTGGGGTGGCTTCCGCCTGGTGCCGGACCGCTGGGAGTTCTGGCAGGGCCGCAAGAGCCGGCTGCACGACCGGCTGCGCTATCGGCTGGACGACGGCCGCTGGGTGCGCGAGCGCCTGGCGCCCTGATACGGGTCTGAGCGCGCGGCGCCTCAGCGCCGCACCTTGGCCGCAAAGGTCTGCCTGAACTTCTGCACCTTGGGCGCCACCACGTAGGCGCAGTAACCCTGGCCGGGGTGGTTGGCAAAGTAGTGCTGGTGGTAGTCCTCGGCAGGCCAGTAGTTGGTCTCGGCCGCCAACTCGGTCACCACGCGTCCCCCCAGTTCGGCATTGACCTCGGCCAGCACCTGCCGCGCCACGTCGGCCTGCGCGGGTGCGTGCCAGTAGATGCCCGATCGGTACTGCGGCCCGGTATCGTTGCCCTGGCGGTCGAGCGTGGTCGGGTCATGCACGACGAAGAAGATCTCCAGCAGTTCACGCAGGCTGACCGATTGTGGGTCGAACTGCACCCGGACCACCTCCACATGCCCGGTCGTGCCCTCGCAGACCTGCTCGTAGCTGGGCCGGAGCACCTGCCCGTTGCAGTAGCCCGACTGCACGGCCAGCACCCCGGCCACCTGCTCGAACACCGCCTCGGTGCACCAGAAGCAGCCGCCGCCCAGCGTGATCGTCTCCACCGCCATGTCACCTCTCCCGTGGTCCAGCCTGGCATTGTGCAAGCGGGCCGCCCGGCCCGTCCCGGGCGGGGTCATCGTGTGCCGTGTGATGCACAATCCCTGCGCATCGCAGCCCGCCCGCCATCCCAGTGCCGCCGTGAACGAGATCTTCGCCACCTTCGGCCTGTTGAACTGGAAGCCCCTGGTCGGTGTGCTGTTGCTGCCGCCGGTGCCGATGCTGGTGCTGGTCCTGCTGGCCTGGCGCCTGCGCGGCAGGCGGCCGTTGGCCGCCACGCTGTTGCTGGGCCTGAGCCTGCTGGCGCTGTGGTTCAGCCAATGCCAGGCGATCGGCCAGTGGCTGGAGCGCCCGCTGGCGACCGGCCCCACGCTGTCCCCCTCGCGCCTGGCCGACCTGCGCCGCAGCCTGGCCGGCCACAAGCCGGTGGTGCTGGTGCTCGGCGGCGGCACCCAGGCGCTGGCCCCCGAATATGGCGAGGCCCACCTGCCCGACCGGTCGTTCCAGCGCCTGCACTATGGCCTGTGGCTGTCCAAGCAGCTGCAGCTGCCGCTGATGGTGTCCGGCGGCGCCGGCCTGGCGCAGGCGGCCGGGCCATCCGAGGCCGACGTCGCCGCCCGCATCGCCCAGCGTGACTATGGCCGCAACCTGCGTTGGCTGGAAAACGAGTCGCGCGACACCCGTGAGAACGCACGCCGCAGCCTGCAACTGCTCAAGCCCGAGGGCATCACCGATGTGCTGCTGGTGACCCACGGCTGGCACATGCGCCGCGCCCTGCGGGACTTCGAGCAGGAGGCAGCGCGCGCCGGCATGACCCTGCGCATCACGCCCGCCCCGATGGGCATGGCCACAGACAGCGACGATCCGGTGCTGCGCTGGATGCCGTCGCCCGACGGCTTCCGCCGCGTGCACCAGGCGCTGCGCGAGATGCTGGGCCTGCTGGCCGGCGCCTGACTCGGGCTGGGGCAGACCGCAAAAACACGAACCCCTCCGGACCTTGCGACCCGGAGGGGCGGGCGGCCGATGGCTGCCATGTGGAGATCCGGAGGAATGAAGTCCGGGGCTCCGTTTCGTGCAGCGACTGCACGAAGTTAAGTGCCTTCAGTGAAGGCGTATTGACGATACTGCAAGCCGCCGTGGCCGGCAAGCGGATTCGTGTTAACGGCCCTTGCCGGGCTGATCCGCATCAACACCGGGCCGCACGATGCTGGCAAACAGGTCCTCCACCCGCCGCGTCACGTCGGCCGGCATCGTGATCACCCGGCCCCACTCGCGGCTGGTTTCACCGGGCCACTTGTTCGTCGCGTCCAGGCCCATCTTGCCGCCCAGGCCGCTGACCGGCGACGCGAAGTCGAGGTAGTCGATCGGTGTCTGCGCCACCAGCGTGGTGTCGCGCACCGGGTCCATGCGGGTGGTGATGGCCCAGATCACGTCCTGCCAGTTGCGGATGTTGACATCGTCGTCGGTCACCACGATGAACTTGGTGTACATGAACTGGCGCAGAAAGCTCCACAGCCCGAACATCAAGCGCTTGGCATGGCCGGGGTAGCTCTTCTTGATGGAGATGATCGCCATGCGGTAGCTGCAGCCTTCGGGCGGCAGGTAGAAATCGACGATCTCCGGAAACTGCTTCTGCAGGATCGGCACAAAGACTTCATTCAACGCCACACCCAGCACCGCCGGCTCGTCAGGCGGCTTGCCGGTGTAGGTGGAGTGGTAGACCGGGTCGCGGCGGTGCGTCAGCCGGTCGATGCGGAACACCGGAAACCAGTCCTGCTCGTTGTAGTAGCCGGTGTGGTCGCCATACGGCCCCTCCAGCGCATGCAGGTAGCCACCGATCTCCTTGACCGCCACGCCGTGCTCGCTGCGCCCCTCGAAGCCCGGCACGGCGGTCGGGATGTGGCCCTCCAGCACGATCTCGGCGGTGGCCGGCACCTGCAGCTTGCGCTCGCCCTCACCCACCACGCAATCCACCAGTTCGGTCGCGCTGCCACGCAGCAGGCCGGCAAACTGGTATTCGGACAGCGAATCCGGCACCGGGGTCACCGCCCCCAGCGTGGTGGCCGGGTCGGCCCCCAGGGCCACCGCGATCGGAAACGGCCGGCCGGGGTTGGCACTGGCAAAGTCGCGGAAGTCCAGCGCGCCGCCCCGATGCGCCAGCCAGCGCATGATGACCTCGCGCGGCCCGATCACCTGCTGGCGGTAGATGCCGATGTTCTGGCGCAGCCGGGGCCGCGGCGCCGACTGCGGGCCGCGGGTGACCACCAGGCCCCAGGTGATCAGCGGGCCGGCGTCGCCCGGCCAGCAGGTCTGGATCGGCCAGCGCGCCAGGTCGATCTCGTCCCCCTCGAGTTGCACCTCGCGGCAGGGGCCTTCGCGCCGGCGTACCGGCTTCATGTCCCACAGCGCCTTGGCCATCTGCACCAGCTTGCCGGCGTCCTTCAGGCCCTGCGGCGGTTCGGGCTCTTTCAGGCGCGCCAGCAGGGCACCGATCTCGCGCAGTTCACCGACATCGTCGGCCCCCATGCCCAGCGCCACCCGGCGTGGCGTGCCGAACAGATTGGCCAGTACCGGCACCGGGTGGCCGGTGGGCTGCTCGAACCACAGCGCCGGGCCGGCAGCGCGCAGCACACGGTCGCTCAGCGCGGTCATTTCGAGTTGCGGGGACACCGCGGCTGTGACGCGCCGCAACTCACCCAAACGCTCCAGCTGAGCGGCAAAATCACGCAGGTCGCGGTATTTCATCTAAGAAAATGCATTAAAGATCGGTTTGATATACTTGACCGGTTATTACACGGCTTCCTAGAATCTTCTCAACCTGAAGTTTCCAGGGTTAACCCGCGCACGGCCTCTTGGGAAGGACTGGGCGCATCACAGTCCACCGCAAGGTCTCCGGCAGCCGCTGTCCAAGCGCTGCCCGCCTTGCGATCCATTATCGGCCCGGGTTGGTGGGCGGCTCCGTCACCACGGACACCGCTACCGACCGGCGCCATAACCATGAGGTCTGACATGACAGCGATCGCCAAGTTGCGCGCTGCGGGCAGCACCTGTGTCGAGTCGGCGCGGGTGTTCCTGCGCGATGTAGGCGCCGGTCTGCTCGAGGTAAGCCACAACTCGCTGGCATTGCTGGGGCTGTGTGTGGTGGGCATCGCCTTGTTCGCCGGTGGCCGCGAGGAGATGCGCAACCTGGTCGAACGCCATGCACTGGATTGGCTGCTGGCGCGCCAGGAAGCACGCGAGCCCGCCCGGGCCGACACCGAACCCGAACCGGAACCCGACGCCGTGGCCCGCGCCACCGCCGCTGACCCCAAGGCCCTGCCGCGGCAGCAGGCGGCGGTGGCCCAGTGGCTGTCGCGCCGCTACAAGGTGGCGCCCGAACCGGTCAGCCGCCTGGTGCAAGAAGCCTGGGCGGTGGGCCACCGCATGGGTCTCGACCCGACGCTGATCCTGGCGGTGATGGCGGTGGAGTCCAGCTTCAACCCCTTCGCCCAGAGCCCGGTAGGCGCCCAGGGGCTGATGCAGGTGATGACCCGTGTGCACGACGACAAGTACGAGGCCTTCGGTGGCATCCGCGCCGCCTTCGACCCGGTGGCGAACCTGCGGGTGGGCGTGCAGGTACTGAAGGAGTGCATCGCGCGTGCCGGCAGCCTGGAGGCCGGCTTGCGTTTTTACGTCGGTGCCGCCTTGTCGGGCGAGGACGGCGGTTATGTCGGCAAGGTGCTGGTCGAACAAGGCCACCTGCGCCAGGTGGCTGAAGGCCGCAACGTGGCCGTGAACGCGTCTAACCAGGCCGCCGGCAGCAACAGCGCCACCGCGCCGGTGCCGGCCGCGGTGCCTGCGGCCCGTCCCAGCGCGCCGGCCACCGAGGAACGGGTGGCACTGCTGCTGCACTGAAATCGCCTGCCTCCGCTACAATTCAGGCACTTGCGCGACTGGCGATAGGGCAACACGGCCCGAGGTGGACGACCACCGGGGAGCGCAAGGCGGCCCTGCAAAAGGGTGGCTTAATCGCCGCCGCCGTGACAGCCGTTCGCCTGGGCAGCCCGGATCCTGGTTTGGCCTTGTTTCGACAAGCCGCGCCGACGGGTCTCAACCGCCACAGGACTGCCCACCATGTTTGACCGCACCCAATCCACCGTTGCCAACGTCGACCCCGAGCTGTGGGCCACCATCCAGCTCGAAAACACGCGCCAGGAAGAGCACATCGAGCTGATTGCCAGCGAGAACTATGCGTCTCCCGCGGTGATGCAGGCTCAGGGATCTCAGCTGACCAACAAGTACGCTGAGGGCTACCCCGGCAAGCGCTACTACGGCGGCTGCGAGCATGTGGACGTGGTTGAGCAACTCGCCATCGACCGGCTGAAGCAGCTGTTCGGCGCCGAACATGCCAACGTGCAGCCCAACTCCGGCTCGCAGGCCAACCAGGCGGTGTTTTTCGGCCTGCTGCAGCCCGGCGACACCATCATGGGCTTGAGCCTGGCCGAAGGTGGCCACCTGACGCACGGCATGCCGCTGAACATGTCGGGCAAGTGGTTCAAGGTCGTCAGCTACGGCCTGGACTCGCAGGAAGACATCGACTACGACGCGATGGAGCGCCTGGCCCACGAGCACAAGCCCAAGCTGATCATCGCCGGCGCCTCCGCCTTTGCGCTGCGCATCGACTTCGAGCGCTTTGCCAAGGTGGCCAAGGCCGTTGGCGCCTATTTCATGGTCGACATGGCGCACTACGCTGGCCTGATCGCCGCCGGCGTCTACCCCAACCCGGTGCCGCACGCCGACGTGGTCACCAGCACCACCCACAAGACCCTGCGTGGGCCGCGTGGCGGCCTGATCCTGATGCGTGGTGACGAGGTGGCCAAGAAGATCAACAGCGCGATCTTCCCCGGCATCCAGGGTGGCCCGCTGATGCATGTGATCGCCGCCAAGGCCGTGGCCTTCAAGGAAGCGCTGTCGCCCGAGTTCAAGGCCTACCAGCAGCAGGTGGTGAAAAACGCCGCCGCGATGGCCGACACGCTGGTCAAGCGCGGCCTGCGCATCGTCTCGGGCCGCACCGAAAGCCATGTGATGCTGGTCGACCTGCGGCCCAAGGGCCTGACCGGCAAGGAAGCCGAGGCGCTGCTGGGCCGGGCCCACATCACCTGCAACAAGAACGGCATCCCGAACGACCCGCAAAAGCCCATGGTCACCAGCGGCATCCGCCTGGGGTCGCCGGCCATGACCACCCGCGGCTTCAAGGAAGAACAGGCCATCCTGACGGCCAACCTGATCGCCGACGTGCTGGAGTCGCCGGGCGACGAGCAGGTGATCGCCGCGGTGCGCGCCAAGGTGGCCGCGCTGACGCGCGACTTCCCGGTCTACCGCTGATCGGCTGACCGCCCAGCCGGGGCAGCACCCGCCCATGCGCTGCCCTTACTGCGCCCACGGCGAGACCCAGGTCTCGGAGACACGCGAATCGGACGAAGGCGACGTCATCCGGCGCCGCCGCAAATGCCTGAAGTGCGACAAGCGCTTCACCACCTACGAACGCGCTGAGATCGCCCTGCCGGCGGTGGTCAAGAAGGACGGCGCGCGCGCCGAGTTCGACCCCGCCAAGCTGCGCGGCTCGATGATGCTGGCGCTGCGCAAGCGGCCGGTCAGCGTCGAGCAGGTGGATGCGGCGATCGAGCGCATCCAGGACAAGTTGCTGGCCTCGGGCGCCCGCGAACTGCCCAGCGCCCGGCTGGGTGAGTTGGTCATGAGGGAACTCAAGCGCATTGACAAGGTGGCCTATGTGCGTTTTGCCTCGGTCTACCGCAGCTTCGAGGACGTGGACGAGTTCCGGCAGCTGATCCGCGACATCTGAGCCGCGGCCAAGGCCCTCCCCCCACCTTGGTGGGAGAGGCGCCCCCACCCACCCGGGGGCCCACCAAGTCGGACGCCTGGCCCCCCTGCCGGGGCGACGCGCCGGCGGCGCGCGATTCCTAGAGTGTGTGCATCGACGACCCCGTTCGGAGCACACCATGACCCAGACCCCTGCCCACGCCGCCCCGGCCCGCCCTGTCCACAAGCCGGCACCCGGCCTGTCGCTGGTCGAGATGCTGTGCACGCTGGCGATCATGCTGGTGCTGATCGGCAGCGCCCTGCCGGCGCTCAACGATCTGCGGGCACAGCAGGCGCTGCGCGCCACCGCCGATCTGCTGGAGACCGACCTGCAATACGCCCGCTCGCTGGCGCTCACCGAAGGCCAGCCGGTACGCCTGTCGGTGCAGGCCCTGGGTGCGGCCGAGAGCTGCTACGTGATCCACACCGGTGCAGCCCATGGCTGCCGCTGCACCGGCGGCGGCCAGGCCCGCTGCGATGCCGGCAGCCGCCTGCTGCGCCTGGTCGAGCCAGCGACGGCGACCGGCATCACCCTGGCGCCGACCGAACGTTCGTTGCAGTTCGACAGCAGCAAGGGCACGGTCACCCCGACCGCCACGCTGCGGGTGGCCGACCGCGACGGCCGGGCCATCCACCAGATCATCAACATCATGGGCCGGGTGCGGTCCTGCTCGCCCTCGGGCCTGGGTGGCCTGCGGCCCTGCGCCTGAGCCGGTGCGACCTGCCCCCTCCCCCCCGCGGCCGGGGGATCAACCGACCAACGGCAGCCGCGCGGCGACCAGCGGCAGCCGGCGTGCACCAGGCGGCCGGGGTGGCTGCGGATAATCGCCGCATGACGCTCCGCCCCACGCCTCGCCTGTCCGATCGGGGCATGACCCTGATCGAGCTGATGATCGTGCTGGTGGTGGTCGGCATTCTCGCCGCCGTCGCCTGGCCCAGCCTGCAGGACGCGGTGCACAAGAGCCGCCGCTCCGACGCCATGGCCGGGCTCAGCCGGATCACCCAGGCGCAGGAGCGCTGGCGTGCCAACCAGCCGCTCTACCAGGACACGCTGGCCAATCTGGTCGGTGCCAGCGACGCGACCTCCCCGGACGGGCACTACGCGCTGTCGCTGGTGGCTGGCTCGGTCAGCGCCACCGGCTACACGGCGCAGGCCACGGTGCAGGCCGGCTCGCCCCAGTCTGCCGACACCCGCTGCCAGGTGCTGCAGGTGACGGTGGCCGGCGGCAACATCACCTACAGCTCGCTGGCCGCCGGCAACGCGGTGAATGCGGCGCCCGATCCCTGCTGGGTGCGATGAAGCGGCGCCTGCAACCGGCCGCCACCCGCCCCGGGTTGCCCCGCTGCGGCGGCTTCACGCTGGTGGAGTTGATGGTCACCCTGGTCATTTCCGCCGTGCTGGCGGCGATCGCCGTGCCGTCGATGCGCAACTTCATCGCCCGCAAGCGGGTGGAAGGTGTGGCCCAGGAACTGGCGACCGACCTGCGCTACCTCAAGTCGATCCAGGTGCAGCGCAATGAGACGGTGGCGATCCGCTTCGGAGCGGTGGGGGCATCCAGCTGTTATGTGCTTTACACCACTGGCCCCCGTAACAACGACTGTGACTGCAGCGCAGGCGCACCCTCGCAGTGCGGCAATGGCTCGGCTGAGCTGAAAACCGTGGTCCTGCAAGCCGGCTCCGGCATGTCGATCAGTGCCAACCCCGATCAGCTCAGGCTGGCGGGCAGCAACGGTCTGCCCTTTAACGGGGTGACCCTGCAGGCCTCGGTGCTGGGCGCCCGGGGCGGCGAGGTGCGGGTATCCACCAATGCCGCGATGCGCACGGACATCTGCTCGGTGTCCGGGCACGACAGCGCACTACCCGCCTGCCACTGAAGGCCATGCCGACATGACCACCGCTCACCGCGCCGGGCGGCGCTGCCCCCCACCCGGCGCCGCCCGGGGCCTGTCCATCGTCGAGCTGATGATCGGCGTCACCATCAGCCTGTTCATCCTGGCCGGCGCGACACTGTTGCTCACCACCCAGCTCAGCGACAACCGCCGCCTGCTGCTGGAGGTCCAGGTGCAACAGGACCTGCGTGCAGCCGCCGACATCATCACCCGCGACGTGCGGCGGGCCGGCTATTGGGGCCAGTCCCACCGCCAAGTGTGGCCAGACCCGGCAGCAATGCAGATGGACAATCCCTACCGCGACACGGTGCCTGCAGCAGCCCCGGGTGGCACCACCAGCCTGGTCTACGACCGGTCCACCGACGAGGACCTCGCGCCGCTGGGCACCGACGACAACGTGGTCACCGCCGCCGAGCGGGTGGGGTTCCGGCTCAACCCGGCCAACCGGACGATCGACACCCAGATCAGCGATGGCAACTGGCAGGCGCTGACCGACCCGACCGTGCTGACGGTGACACAGTTCACCATCTTGCTCAATGCCCGCGATCTGCCGGTGCCCCGCAGCGGCCTGGGCCCGGCTCTGGGGCCCCGCGGATGCCGTCTGGTCCAGACTGCACGTGATCTGACCGTCGTCATCGTCGGCCAAGCCGTGCACGATCCCCTGGTGCGGCGCAGCCTGCGTGAAACCGTGCGCCTGCGCAACGACGATGTGCGCGAGGTCTGCGCACCATGAGCCCCACCGCCATGACCGACCCGATGCACCCGGCACCACGCCGCGGCTTCGCCGCGCTGACGGTGGTGATGGTGCTGTTCTTCGTGATGGCACTGGTGGCGGCCTACACCAACCGCAACCTGATCTTCGAGCAGCGCATCTCGGCCAACAACTACCGTGCCGCCCGGGCGTTGGCGGCTGCCGACGCCGGTGTCGACTGGACCCTGGCCATGCTCAACGGCGGGCGGGTGGACATCAATTGCCAGCCCAGCCTGGCCGCCGGCGACAGCGATTTCCGCAATCGTTACATGAGTACGGTCTCGCTCAATGCACCGGTGACTGCCGGTGGCTACGAGGTCACCATGTGGAGCGCGGACCCAAGCATGCGCCTGAACCCGGCCTGCATCAACCGCGACGGCGCGCTGACCTGCGTCTGCCCAACAGCGGTCAATCCCACCCCGGCGATGGCAGCACCGGCCGATGGCGTGGGCAGCAGCTTCCGGGTGGCATTCTGGCTGCCTGGCTTGGGCACCATTCGACCCGGCACGATGGAATTCTCTGCCCGCGGTTGCGCGTCCTTGGGCGTGGGCGACACCGCCTGCTATGCCTCCACCAAAGGGAGCCCGAATGTCGACGCTTGGGTCGCCGCCCTGACCACCGTCGGCCTGGTCCGCGCCCTGCCTTTGGCGCCGATCGCCACCCTGACGGCAGGCACGGTGGTCGACGCCAATGCGGGCGACCTGCGGGTGAGCAACACCGACCCGGCCACAGGTCTGACGGTGCATGCCGGCGACGTGATCACCACACCGATCGGCCAGTTCACCGGGCCGGCGGGTTCGGGCAGCGATGGCCGGCAGGCCAGTGATGCCACGTTGGCCGCCCTGGCGGTGGCCGCGGACAACGGCTGGTTCAGGGCCTTGTTCGGCATGGACCCTGCCACGTACCAGCGTCAGCCTGCCGTGGTGCGGGTCACCTGTCCGGCTGGCGGCTGCACCCTGGACGGGCTGGCCGACGTGCTGGCCGGCCATCCGCGCAATCCGGTCTGGGTCGAGGGCAATCTGACGATGGGCAACGACCGCGCGTTGGGCAGCAATGCCGATCCGCTGATGCTGATCGTCACCGGCACGTTGACGGTGGCGGCGAATGTGCAGATCACCGGCTTCGTGCACGCCAATGCCGTGGATTGGTCGGCCGGTGCCGCGGCGGCACAACTGCGTGGTGCCCTGGTGTCGGCCACGCGGTTCACCACCAGCACGGTGGCCACCCTGGCTTATGACAAGGCCGTGCTCGACACCATCCGGCTGCGCTACGGCTCGTTTGTACGCGCCCCTAGCAGTTGGAATCTGACTAGGCAAAACTGATCCATGGCACCGCACCTTCTCCGCACCCGGGCCACCGGCGTCTCGCTGGTCGAAGCCCTGGTCGCCCTCGCCGTGATGGCCTTCGGCATGCTGGCCCTGGTCGGCGTGCAGACCACCATGCGGCTCAACAGCGATGTCGCCAAGCAGCGCACCGAAGCCACCCGCATCGCCAACGAGGAGATCGAACGCCTGCGGGTCTTCACCCAGATGACGGCGGATCCGGCTGCGCCCGGCCTGTCCTGGGACGAGATCGCCTCCCGCAACCTGGCGGCCTACCAGCCACCGGACGCGATCGGCAATACCACCTACAGCATCGTGCGCACCGTCAATCGCCTGCCCATCGGCGCAGCGGCCAATGTGACGCCGCCGTCGCAGCAGAAGGTGGTGCGGGTGCAGGTGCAGTGGACCGACCGCGCCGGCGGCGCCCAGACTGTCACCCTCGACAGCCTGGTCGCCGGCGCTGCGCCGGCGCTGTCGGCGTTGCTGTCGGCACCGCCGGTGCGGTCGGCCGCCCACCAGACCGGCGGCCACGACGTCACCATTCCGCGCGAGGCGGTCGACCTGCGGGACGGCACCAGCGCCTTCAAACCCTTCAATACCGGCACGGTGGTCTGGGTTTTCAACAACCTCACCGGACGGATCGTCAGCCGCTGCACGGGGGTGGTCGTGGCCCAGTCGGCCATCGTCCGTGCCGACCTGAATGCCTGCGCGGTGGTGGACGGGCGACGGCTGGCCGGGGTAGTGCAGTTCGATCTGGGCAATGCACCCTCGTCCGAGAACCCTGCCGGGCCGATCCTGCCGCTGGCCCCGCTGGCGCCGGTGGTGTTCGGTGATCCGGCTTTCCCTGCCATCGGCTTTCAGCCCAATTCCAGCCCGATCTGCGTCGCAAACTCGCCGGCCCGCCGGGTCGACGGCACCGTAGCCACGCCTCAGGGTTTTGCAGTGGCCTACGAATGTGTGGTGTTCCCCGATGCCAACGGCTGGGGCGGCAAGCTCGATGTCACGGTTGCCAACCAGTACGCCAACGGCGATGCGCTGCCGGGCAATCGCAACAGCGGCGACTACAAGGTCTGCCGCTACACGACGGCCAACACCGACTACACGCGCAACGCCGATCACCCCAAGAGCTACTGTCTGGAAGCCGCCGGTGTGGTGCCCATTGGCCAATGCAACGGCAACAAGGTCACCAGCAATCTGATCAACCAGAACTTCCTGGTGATCGATGAGCATGCGGACTGTCCGGCCGACAATGCCGCCACGCCATCGATCAACGGCAATACGAGACCACACCAATCCTGACATGCCCTTGCCCTCCGTCGACAACACTTGGCTGCTGCGGGCCATCGCGCTGGCCCAGGGCTCGGTGGGGCTGTCCGAACCCAACCCCCGCGTCGGCTGTGTGCTGCACGACGCCGCCGGCCAGCTGGCCGGTGAAGGCTTTACCCAGGAGGCCGGCGGTCCGCATGCCGAGGTGATGGCCTTGCGCGCCGCCGCGGCGGCTGGCCGGTCGTTGGTCGGTGGCACCGCCTGGGTCAGCCTGGAGCCCTGCGCCCACCATGGGCGCACCCCACCCTGCGCCGACGCGCTGGCCGCCGCCGGCCTGGCCCGGGTGGTGGTGGCCACCACCGACCCCTACCCCGAGGTGGCCGGGCGCGGCATCGCCCGGCTGCGGGATGCGGGCGTGGTGGTGGACCTGGCCGGGCCCGGCGAGGTGCGGCGAGCGGCACAAGACCTCAACATCGGCTTCTTCTCCCGCGTGCTGCGCCAGCGGCCGTGGGTGCGGATGAAGATCGCCGCGTCGCTGGACGGCCGCACCGCGCTGGCCGACGGCAGCAGCCAGTGGATCACCGGCGCGGCGGCGCGCACTGATGGCCATGCCTGGCGCCGCCGCGCCGGCGCAGTGCTCACCGGCATCGGCACGGTGCGTGATGACGACCCGCGGCTGGACGTGCGCCTGGTGCCCACACCGCGGCAGCCGCGGCGGGTGGTGGTCGACTCCGGCTTCAACACGCCACCGACGGCCCGCGTGCTGGCCGCGCCCGGCCGCTGCCTGGTCGTCGGTGCCAGCACCCGGCCCGAGCGCATGACCGGCCTGCAGGCCGCGGGCGCCGACCTGCTGCTGCTGCCCGGCGCCGACGCCCGGGTCGACCTGGCGGTCCTGCTCACCCAGCTGGCCACCGACGGTATCAACGAACTGCATGTCGAGGCCGGCGCCACGCTGAACGGGGCGCTGTTGCAGGCCGGGCTGGTCGACGAGTTGCTGCTCTACCTGGCGCCCAAGCTGCTGGGGCCGGGCCGCGACCTGGCCCGCCTGCCGGCGCTGCAAGCCCTGTCGCAGGCCATCACGCTGCGCTTCGAGGACGTGCAGCGGGTCGGCGACGACCTGTGCCTGCGGCTGCGCCGCGAAGACGCCACGGCCTTCCTGGACTGAAGGCCCTCTCAGGGGCCATGTCCCGGGCAGCAGCCGCCGGCCCGGGCCTTGGCGCCCATCCGCTCAGCAAGGCAGCACGGCCGGGGTGCGGAATTCACGCCCCACCACTGCGCGGGCGTACAGGTAGTTGGTGCGCGCCCGGTCGCTCAGCCGCTCCAGCGCAACGTGCCCCTGCGCATCGCAGGGAAACGACAGGCCGCGCCCCTCGACGAACAGCGAGTCGAAGCGCAACTCGTAGGCGCCATCCATCCCTCTCGGGGTGATGGACAGGGGGTGGGCGGAGTGGGTCATGGCGGGTCCCAAGCATCAGGTGGTGTCTGGTGCACAGCCTAGTGGCCACCAGGCCGAGGCGCCTGTGGCGCGGACCGAAAGGCCGTGTCGGCCGATGGCGAAACCGCTTGTCGGCGCGCCGACCCGGGCCGTGCGGACTTCTGGACAGCCGCTTGGGATGCGCCAGCACAAAGACAAAGGGCCCGCTCGTTGCCGAGCAGGCCCTTCGAAAATGGTTGGCGGAGTGGACGGGATTCCCACCCCAAGCCGCTAAGCTCATGTTTCTACTACCGTTTTTCAGACGACAGTGTGCTCCAAGCATACCGTAGACGGGGTAGCAGTTCAACGGCTACCGTCGCAGGTTTGGCTCACAAACTTTTGGGGCTTCCGCCAGTCTGCCAAGGCTGCCCAGGCTCCCATCCTGGCTACGGCTGGCCGGACAATCTGGATGTCCAAACAAGACTCCTCGGCACGACTGCGCACAGTCCGATGGCTTGCCCGTGAGCGCGACCGAGTACACCCTGATGTCCGACTCTGACGCCCCCGTTGACACGTTTCTGTACTTCGCCTACGGCTCGAACATGTCCAGCCGCCGGCTCCAGGACCCGACCCGCGCTCCGTCTGCGGTGCCGGTCGGCCAGGCTTCCCTGGCGGGTTACCGCCTGGTGTTCGACAAGGTCAGCATCGATGGGTCCGCCAAGGCGGACTGCGAGCGCACGGGCGACCTCACAGACCGGGTGTTCGGTGGCCTGTTCAGGGTGTCGGTCGAAGACACCGCGGCCCTCGACAAGGCGGAGGGGGCCTTCGGCGCCAACCCTGGCTACCGCCGCACCGAGGTTGTGGTCGCAACCAGCGCCGGTCCAGCCAAGGCCGTCACCTACGTCGCGACCTCCAAGCGGCCCGGCCTGCTGCCCTACCCCTGGTACGTCGAACACGTTCTGGTTGGCACCCGGGAGTTCGGGCTTCCAGCCGACTACGCCGCAGCCATCCAACGCCAGGCGACGCAGCCAGACCTCAAACCGGAGCGAGCAACTCGGGAGCTCTCCATCTACGCCGCGCCCTTGCTCCGAAGGGAAGCGCCAGGTGAAGCTCAGGCCATCCACGCGCTGACCAAGCTCGCGTTCCAGGACGCACCGCACTCCAGCCACACCGAACAGTTCATCGTCGACCAGCTCCGCGCCGCCGGAGCGCTCTCGGTGTCACTCGTCGCGGAAGTTCACGGTGAGTTGGTCGGGCACGTGGCGGTGTCGCCGGTGACGATTTCGGACGGCGCGCCGGGCTGGTGCGGCCTCGGGCCGATTTCGGTTGCACCCGAGCGCCAGCGTCAGGGCACCGGGGCCCTCCTGATGAACGGGGCCCTCTCGGCACTGCGTGCCGCCAACGCTTGCGGATGCGTGCTTCTCGGCGACCCGGCGTACTACCAGCGCTTCGGCTTCCGTCACTGCCCAGAGCTTGTCCTGCCCGACGTGCCTCCGGAGTACTTCCAAGCGCTACATCTCGCCGACAGTCGCCCGCATGGAACGGTTTCGTATCACCCCGCGTTCGACGCTGCAGATTGACCGCAGTAGCGAACGTCAGAAAGGACAACGGCCACTCAGGGTGGCCGTCGCATGCGAAGTTCTCTATCTCGGTAACCGCGAACTCCCACTCCAGGTGGGGCCCGCGAGTGCGGGCGGCGCTACCTTTCGCACTTCGCTCATGGTAGTTCTTTGGCGCGTGAGTGTATCGAACTCGGCGCACGCGGGGCGCCGCGAGCCCTGAGCACAGGCGTTCGACGAGCAGAGGTACCGGGACCAGGATGACTGTGCTACGAAAGTCGCCTCTCCCGAATCCAGGCTTCCTTGCGTCCATCCTCAGATGCTCGGTACTGGAGGTCGAGAAGCCTGGATTCGCTTACCACCTGCGGCCATGACCTACACCCGTACTTCTCGGGAGTCTGCTCTGGCTCTTGGCCAGCAAGCCAGGTGCGGACCTCATCCAGCCGAGCCCACCCCTCGCGGTCATTCGCCTCAACCGCTTGGCGAAGCGCTCGGACCATGCCGGAGCTGGACCAGTCGAAGCTGCCGTCTGGCGCGATTCCGTTGACTATCAGCTCGTAGAAGGCTGGTGACTTGGCAAAAGATTCCGCGGCCTCCCTGGCCGTCTCCATGCTCTTCGCCCACTCGACCAGCTCCAAATAGTGCTGGTCGATGCGACCGTAGCTATTCTCGAGGTGGTGGACAGCGGCCATGCACCCCTCCTCGCTCCACACATTAAAGCGGTCGATGAGATGGTGGGCCAGGTCGTTGCGCATCGCAACCAATTCCTCAACGGCCTCCTTTGTCAGAGCCCACCGGTCCGGTGCCATTGACATCCGGAAGCTAAGTGCCATTGAGATGCGGTCAGTGGGAACCTTGTCTTCGGGCAGCAGGTCGCGCGCGAACCCGTCGGGCACAACGTAGGTCTCGAACAAGGCCTTGACCAGCGCACCGAGGCTCTTGTCCGAGAGCTTCTCGATGCGCCTCGAACGCTGCTCTTCCAGGGCTTCAACAGGGCCGGCCGGTTCGTGATGCGCGAGCATGGCTTTCATCAGTCGCTCGTACTGCTGGATGCGCAACATACACCTGCCCAGCAGGCGCTGAACATCGCGCTGGAGCGCCGGACGAGGGTCTTCAGTCATCGGAGCTTCGGACGTGATATCCGTGGCGCCACTCGGTCGATGCAGTGCGCCAACAAACGGTCCCAACCCTCGGCAGACCCCGTCCGGGCCGCTCCCGGCTTGTGGCGGGCCTCCCAGTAGCCTTCCCAGTACTTGGCGAGTTCCCGCTCCGCCTCTCGCACACTGGGCTCGGCCAGAAGAGCACAGCACGCCTTTCGCAGTCCGGGAACAATGTTGTAGCTCGGCCAGGCGAACTCAGCGAAGGTCTCCATGTCGGGCCGTACTAGGCGGAAACCAGAATCGACATCCGCCAGTGCCTTTGGGTCGTTCAACAAGAACGACCGCATGACGGGCAGCGTGAAGAGCGCTGTAACCATCTCTCGGCGGAAGAGCTCCAGGTCCTCCCCGGCAAAGGCGACGAAGGCTCTCGTTGCGGCAGCGGTCAGGCCAGGCTCGTCAGCGATGGCCTTGAGCGAGCGACGAGCCGCCGCTACGTCTCCCTGTTCAAGTTGCAGGAACGGTAGGACATACCGCACTCCAAGGTTGTCACCAGGATTGAGCCTAAGCAGCTTGCGCGCGACCTTGGCTGCAGCCTCGCTGGCAGCAATGTCGTGATTCAGGCCCATCTGGAGCCACAGCAACCGGTGATAGAACCGGTTGCCGATGTGGCCCCAAAGAATGCGTCCTTTGAATCCCTTCGGAATCAGCGCCTCAGCAGCGCGCACGAAGCGTGCGACTGTCCTGGCTGCCTCGTCTTCCCTCGCGTCCCGCTGCATCCACGCTAGCGCAAGCCCGCCCTCAAGAAAGCCTGGCTGGGCCATAAGCACAGACTCGACCCAAGCGCGAGCTTGCTTCTTCTGCGGCTTGGAGAAGTCGTCGTACCCCTGCCATCGCTCGTCGAGCTCACCCACAAGCTGGTGACAGGCTGGGCTGAGCTCGAAGCATCCGCCGACACCGCCCTCTGCGTCCTGCTCGAAGACCTGGAAGTGGTACAGCGGCTCGACCGCGTTGAGCGGGCTACGAGCGCGAACCTCCCGCCACGACCTTCCGCCGCACAGGGCTGCCGACACACCGTCCAGAACTCGCTGCCTGGGCGAGTCCGTCAACATGGCCAGCGTCTCACCAAAGGCTTCGAACGCATCGAGCTGAGCAGCCGGCAGCGTCACATCGTCTTCGGGCACAACCGTCAGCACTGCTGTGGCACTGAGCGCGTCCAGCCAACCAAGTGGCAGCGGGCCAGGCTTGAAATCCGCGGCTCGGCCGAGGTGTGTTGTCAGGTGGTGCCAAGCGGGAAATCGCAGCGCTTGCGCCACGGCGTCCAGCGCCTGACTGTGCTGGAGGTCGGTGACCTTGCCCAACAGCTTCGCGGCCATCTTGACGCGCGCTTCGAGCTTGCCTGCCTGCTCTGCCGGGTACTGGTTGAACCAGAAAGACTCGACGCCGATGTCGAGCGCCTGGGCGGCCCTGTCGAACGCCGGGCTGGGGGTGAACTTGATGGTGTCAGACACGGTTGCTCCTGGCAGGCTCGATGCAGACGGTCCGCTCGCCCAGCGCCTGCGTGGAGGTGTCTGGGGAAATCTGAGAAAACTTTCGAGTCGCTGTGGCTGCTTCTCCGGTGCGGACGGAAGGCGTGCGACGAACACCGGCCGTGAGCTTACCGCATCGTTCTCGAGGACTGTCACCTGGACTGCCGCTTTCACCGGAGCCGCTTCATTGATGTCCGCTGCACAACGCGCGTAGCAAGCTGCAGGATGGCCTCGTGGGCTACCAAGATAAGAAGCCTAGAGTGCGGAATGTCGGCTCGCGCGCACAGCCTCAAGCGGCGGTCCTTGCTCAAAGGTAGATATGCGCGCCGCCCGCCCGCGCCGAGCGGTGGCTTCGACGGCTCCGCGGCCGGGAATCGCTGCACTCAGACAGTCTTGCCTCGAGGCAAGGCTGACCGCCACACATTGAAGAATCGTTGTTCTGACGCCGGCGGACCAGGCGCCAGGTCAGCAACGAGGTGCACACCTTGGAACTTACTGCCTCGTCCCGTCTTGACCGAGCGGTTGTGGCCAGCTCATCGGATAACCTGTCGTCAATAAGAATCCGGTTGCCAGGGAACACCGATGCCACAGACTTGGGGGCCGACAGCGCCCGGCAAGCTCTTCACATCCACGAAGCCGTGGTCGCTGGTCCTTGACCAGGACCAGTTCGCCCTGGAGGTCGACGGACGTCGACACGCGGGCTCAGTGCTTCTGCTCGACCGGCTGGTCGTCTCGCCAGGTGCGTTCTGGGCATCGGTGCGTGTTGAGGGTGCCAATGGTCAAGCGATGGTTCTGGACGGCATCCCGAACGATGACGCCCAGCAGATGCACGAGGCAGTGGCTGCTTCGATTGCGGTCATTCGACGCCAGCAGCACATCGCTGACCTCATCCGCCAGTTCGAACCGGAGGCCCAACGAGTCAAGTCATGGGTGAGGCATGCCAAGGAAGCCTGCGGCGAACAACTCAGGCGGCGAGGCTGGCTGAGTCATGAGTTCAAGTCCGAGTTCGCAGCGTCCAAGCCGACCGGACTTGCAAAGCTACTAGCCCTCCAGGAGGTGGAACAACACCTCAGCCGCCAAGACGAAGAGACCAAAGACGCAATTGCAGCGTGGAGACGCTCGTTCAGCGAAGTTGCCGATGGCATCAACAAGCGTCACCTTGCCAAGGAAATGGTCGAAGCTCGTTCGTTCTTCGACACCGTGGAGAAGTCTCCCCTCACCCAGGAGCAGGCTGAAGCCGTCGTGACCTTCGACAACCGAGTACTGCTCGTCGCCTCCGCCGGGTCCGGCAAGACCAGCACAATGGTTGCCAAGGCAGGCTACGCACTGCAGCGCGGCTACTTCGCCGCTGACCGAATGCTCCTGCTTGCGTTCAACAACGACGCAGCAGCTGAACTCAGGGACCGCATCAAAGCCAGACTCGAACCATTGGGCCTGCCGGCAGAGCGAGTTGTCGCTAAGACCTTCCATGCGTTCGGGCTCGACGTCATCGGAGCGGCGACCGGGAAGAAGCCCTCGCTTGCCCCCTGGGTGGAGACCGGCCGCGACCTCGAAGCCATCCTGGAGATGGTCGATGAGCTCAAGGGCACGGACCCACTGTTCCGGGCATCGTGGGACATGTTCCGGCTAGTTTTCGGTCAGGACCTTCCGAAGTTCGGCAAAGAACAGGAGAACCCCGAGGCATGGGACCGCGACGCCGGGCGCAACGGGTTCTGGACGCTACAGGGCGATGTGGTCAAGAGCCGTGGAGAGTTGGTCATCGCGAACTGGCTCTTCTACAACGGCGTCGAGTATGTCTACGAAGGACCGTACAAAGTCGAGACGGCTGACGCCCAGCATCGCCAGTACCGACCAGATTTCTACCTGCCAGGCCCCGACGTATACCTTGAGCACTGGGCCGTCGACGCAAACGGTGAGCCCCCGCCAGAGTTCACGGGCTACAAGGAAGGAATGGCGTGGAAGCGGGCCACGCATGCAGCGAACGGGACCACTCTGCTGGAAACGGCCATGGCCGACCTGTGGTCGGGAAAGGCATTCGCCTACCTGGAGCGGGAGCTAAGCAAGCTCGGCGTAGAGTTGGACCCGAACCCCGACCGCGAAGTACCTGGACGCCAGCCCATCGAGAACCCTCGCTTGGCCAGGACTATTCGTACCTTCCTCACCCACGCCAAGAGCAACCGCCTCTCTGTTGCGGAACTTCGCCAACGGCTGCACGAAGGTCTCGCAGGTCCGTTCCGATTTCGGCACGAGATGTTCTTGGCCCTCTTCGAAAGGCTCTGGGAGCAGTGGGAGGCGAGACTGCGCGCGGACCGGTGCATCGATTTCGAAGACATGCTCAACTTCGCAACCGACTGCATCGAACAAGGCCGTTGGGAGAGCCCATACGAGCTAGTCATGGTGGACGAGTTCCAGGACGCCAGCCAGGCCCGAGCGCGCCTAGTCGCTGGATTGGTTCAGCAGCCAGGGCGGTACCTGTTTGCCGTGGGCGATGACTGGCAAAGCATCAACCGGTTTGCCGGAGCGGACCTCGGGGTGATGACCGAATTCGAAGCAAAGTTCGGCAACGCTGTCACCCTCAAGCTCGAGACCACCTTCCGATGTTCGCTGGCACTGTGCGACATCAGCAGCAAGTTCATCCAGAAGAATCCGAAGCAGTTGCCGAAGCGAGTCCGCTCACCAAGAAGTGATGTGGCCATGCCGGTGCGAATAGTCAGCGTCACCGAGGAGACGAAGATTCGAGCCGCAATCGACGCACGGGTAGCAGAGCTCGCCACCGAGCAGTCCGGCACCGACCGTCCGCTGAAGGTCTACATCCTTGGCCGATATCGCCGCGATGAGGTCTACAAGCCCCGAATCTTTGACGAGAGTCGGGTGAAGGTGGAGTTCATCACTGTGCATTCCTCCAAGGGGCTTGAGGCTGACCACGTCATCCTCCCTCGAATCACGTCGGAAACGCTGGGCTTCCCCAGCCGAGTTGCTGACGACCCTGTACTTCAGCTTGCCATGCCGGGAGGCGATGGCTTCGAGTTCGCCGAGGAGCGCCGGCTGTTCTATGTCGCATTGACCCGAGCAAGGCGGACTGTGACGCTCGTTACCGTTGCACGGAAGGAGTCCCCCTTCGTCTCCGAGTTGGTCAAGGACTTCGACCTGAAGGTGTACAACGCTGACGGGACCGAGAGCTCAAGCGAGGTCTGTCCCCGGTGCCGCACCGGCTTCATCGTCCCGCGCACCGGTCGATACGGACCCTTTTTCGGGTGCACGAACTTCCCGCGCTGCAACCACACTCGGAAGGTTCCGACAGATGGTCGACCGGCTAAGCCCAGCTACGGAAGGCGGCGTAACTGAAGAGCCTTCTGAGGTCGCAGCGAACTTGGTAGCTGGCTCAGTGAACTCACGGCAACTTGCACTCGGCTACTTGTTTCTTGCCGCACGGCAACACCTGCTGGTGAGGACCGATAAATTCATTCTCTGGGCTCCGAGCTCCCTGCTGACATGATTCTCGTGCCATGCGCTCATCGACCATCTGCCGCACCGTAGCCGTACTGTTCTCGGCTGCGATAGCCGCTTGTTCCTCTACGGACCGCCAGCTGCTGGTAAGCACGCCTCGCGAAGTACCCGTGGCAGCGCTCAACCCCGATGTGCGCCAAGAAACCATTCATCAAACAATTTGCGTTCCCGGATATACCGCCACCGTGCGCCCGGCGACCTCGTTCACAAATGGCGTAAAAACAAAGCTGATGCGCGAGGCGGGGATACAGCAAAGTGAGGCCGGTCACTACGAGCTAGACCACCGTGTGGCACTGGCCGTCGGAGGGCATCCGCGCTCGCTGCTCAATTTGGAGCTCCAGCGATGGGAGGGCGACGATGGTGCGAGGCGCAAGGACGCTCTTGAGCGGCGCCTACAGGTGCTCGTTTGCTCCGACCGTATGCCACTAAGGGATGCTCAGGTTGCGCTGTACTTTGACTGGCGAGCCTCATACTTGAGGTACGTTGGCAGGCAGAGGAACTGAGCGCAAAGCGTGAGTCCCGCCCAACTCAAAACATCATCTTCAGCCTTCGATTTCCTAGCCTGTACCTCAGACATTCGATAGGCAATTGAGAGCCCGCAGACCCGCCATGAACACCAACGTCTACAAGCTGCCGCTCGCATCCAGCTCGCCGACCGGCAAGTCGGAAATGCGAACCGGCACTATCGCCAAGTTGAATATCGCCGCCGGCTTTGGCTACGTCAGCGACGACGACAAGGTGCATCACTTCGTCTTCGTCTTTGGTCACGCGTTGTCCAAGGCAGAAGGTGCAAAGCTGCAAATTGGCTCCCGCGTCCGCTTCAGAACTAGCGGACAGGGCTGCGTCGACGAGCTAGCAGCAATTCCGAGGTGATGGACGTTGTAGGCATGCTGTTAACCCGCCTGGCCGAGACGGCCAAGACCCCCAGGGCTGCGCCCTAGCTGCATGACACCGACTCGATTCGCTCGGCCCGCAAGTTTTCTCAGCCCTGCTCAAGCCGCCCAGGCGCTGGACCTACCGACCGCGGATGCAACAGGCTGGTGGGTGCTCTGGGCTGAAGGCGAACACACGGGCGAGGGAACAGCCCCAAAACCCGTACTCGCGAGCCCACAGTTGCCGGCGTTCGGAACACTCGGCGGACGTTGGCTGGGAGACGGCCTCCCGCACCTGTGCGTGACCTCTCATCACATTCGTGCGTTGTTCGCCTCGGTGTATTGCTTTGGAAGCCTGCTGCCAGAGGCTGGATGCATGACACGTTGACTAGCAGACGGCTCAACTTCCTGCCCGAAGACCCAGCAGGCAGAACCTCCTTGCACACCGGAGAGATGGCATTCACAGGTCGAGACTTTCGCCAGTTGCTCGACTTCGAGTTTTCGGTTGAACCAGACGACAGCGGCCATGCGCTGCGAGCCGCAGCGCTCGTCCTGCTGTCACTGCCAAGCGAAGAATGACCACCGCTGGTTCGAATCGTGACCGATAGCGATTCGGAGGTAGTTGAGCTACTGCAGCTTGCATGTGCAAACAGCTAACCCGAGTCGACGGAGCCACCTGCTAGCACGGGCCGTCTCTAGGTTCTTGCCACGCGGCAAGACTGGTCTAAAGTCAGCCCAGTGCCTGCGCCTTACGACTTGCGCTTGGCAGCCTTTGCCATAAGAGCTTCCAGGTCTGCGGCACTCGCCTGCCGAGCGCTCACACGGCCCTTCTTGAGCTCAAGGTAAGGCAGCGTGAACCGGAACTTCAGCGTGACGTCATTTTCGGCTCCCTTGGCCATTGCGCTTCGCCGCACCTTCATGTTGTGTGAATTCAGCGCCTCTCGCTTTTCAGCACTTAGTCGGAGTTGCTTTAGGGGGAACTCAGCTAAATACGTTGCTTCTTGCTGCAGGACATTGCGACGCTCAGCGGCGTCCTCGATGCTCTGGCGCAGAGCAGATGCAATTTCCTCGCTGGAGATTAACCCCTCCTCGTCACTGGCGCCCACCAGCGCAGCGATTGCATACCACCAACGGTCTGTGATGCGATAGCACTCGTCATACTCCTCGAGTTCTGCGAGGAACCTTTCGAGTTCATCCTCGCCAGCAAACAACTGCGTCGACCAGTTGTTGCGGTCAACGATGCCGGCCTCGGCCGCTGCAGTGATGTGGTCAAGCGCTTCGTGCATCCACATCTCGGCCGTGGCGAACTTCAGCGGCGTGAACTCGCTGGTGTACGGGTTGAAGCCACCTTTCTCGGCGCACTCGTCCGCCCAGGCTTTCGGCTTCCGAGTCTCGTAGGTATCGTGCACGATGTTGCGCGGTTCCGGCTTATAGGCCTCAATGAGTTCGACAGTCGGGTCAGACAAGTTGATAGTTTCTTCGCGCTTCATGAGCTTTCTCAGTTCGAGCGGGCACAGCGCGCCGCCTCGCGCCCGGTATCGGCACTTCCCAAGAGTTCTTGAGCGTCTTTTCGACCGACCGGGGCGGCGCACCAGCAAGCACCCGGTGCGGCAGGACTTGCCTCAGTGGAAGTCGCGGCTTGCAGTCGAAGCCGCCAACCTCCCGAGCAGCGGCGTCAGGTCTTCGACGTGGCCCGCAATCAAGTTCCTGACGTCGCCTTCTCGCTGCCAAGTCCCCTTGACCGCAAGCAGCCGGGCCCGGAGCAGCGGTTGCCTCTGGCGAGCCTTCACGGCGGGCCAGACGATGACCTGCACCGAACCTGTCTCGTCCTCGAGCGAGATGAACATCACCCCATGCGCCGTCTCCGGCTGCTGCCTCACGGTCACGATGCCGCATGCCCTTGCCAGGCGACCCGTATCAAGGTTGTGCAGGTCTGCGGCAGTGCACCAGCCTTGCTTCGTGAGGGTCGGCCGCAGGATGGCCAGTGGGTGCCTCCGCAATGTCAGTCCGGTCGCAGCGTAGTCCCAGACCACTTCCTCGCCCTCGGGTGCCTCGGGCAGCTCGAGGTAGTCCTCGTCCACCGTTGCATCCCGCAGCAGCCTCGGTATGGACCTCAGCGCGGCGGCTTCCCAGACCTGCTGCCGCCGGTGGCCGGCGAGGCTCGTCAATGCATCGGCGCTCGCGAGCAGCGTCATCTCGTGCTGCTCCAGCCCTGCCCGGCGCGCGAGGTCTTCCGCACCTTCGAAGGGCGCATCTTGCCTCGCGGCAAGAATGCGGTTCGCGGACTCAGCCTTGAGCCCCACGACCATCCGAAGTCCCAACCGAACTGCCGGCGGATGCGGCAGCCCCTCGAGCGTGCAGTCCCAGTCACTGTGCATGACGTCGACGCGGCGCACCTCGACCCCGTGGCGCTTCGCGTCCTGTACCAACTGGCTGGGGCTGTAGAAGCCCAAGGGCTGCGAATTCAACATCGCCGCCAGAAACTCGGCAGGGTGATGGCACTTAATCCAGCACGACGCATAGACGAGCAAGGCAAAGCTCGCGGCATGTGACTCCGGGAACCCGTACTCGCTGAAGCCTTTCACCTGCTCGAAGATGGCCTCCGCGAAGGCTTTCTCGTACCCTCGCGAGGTCATACCGTCCACGATTTTCGAGTGGTACATCTCGAGCCCGCCCTTCCTCTTCCAGGCGGCCATCGCGCGCCTGAGTTGGTCCGCTTCACCTGCCGTGAATCCAGCCGCGAGCATGGCCACCTGCATCACCTGCTCCTGAAACACCGGCACGCCGAGCGTCCTGCCCAGGGCCTCCTCAAGAGCTTTGCTCGGGTAGGTCACCGGCTCCTTACCCTGGCGCCGGTTTAAGTACGGATGCACCATGCCGCCTTGGATGGGGCCAGGGCGAACGATGGCCACCTCGATGACCAGGTCGTAGAAGCAGCGCGGGCGCAGGCGGGGCAGCATGCTCATCTGAGCACGGCTCTCGATTTGGAACACGCCAACGGTGTCAGCTTGGCAAATCATCTCGTACGTGGTCGCGTCCTCGGCCGGGATATCCTGCATCGAAAACGTCCAGCCCTTGCGCTGGCTGATGAAATCCAGGCTCTTGCGCAAAGCCGTCAGCATGCCCAAGGCCAACACGTCGACCTTCAGGAGGCCGAGCGCGTCGATGTCGTCCTTGTCCCACTGGATGACCGTGCGGTCCGGCATGGCAGCGTTTTCGATGGGAACCATCCTCGACAACGGGCCCTTCGTCAGCACGAAGCCGCCAGGGTGCTGAGACAGGTGCCGCGGCAGGCCGATGACCTGACCGGTAAGCTTCACGAGCTGCTGGATGGCCAGGTCGTTGAGAGACAGGCCCAGTTCGGTGATGCGTTCGGTCCGCATGCCCAAACCGTCCCACCAGCTGTGGTTTCTGGCCAATGCGTCGATGGTCTCGTCTGGTATGCCAAGGGCCTTGCCTACGTCGCGGATGGCACTCTTCGGTCGGTACGTGATGGCCACGGCAGTAAGTGCGGCATGGCTTCGTCCGTACTTGTTGTAGAGGTACTGGATGACCTCCTCGCGCCTCTCGTGCTCGAAGTCGACGTCAATGTCGGGCGGCTCGTTGCGCTCCTTGCTGATGAACCGCTCGAACAACACGCTCATCCGCGCCGGGTCCACCTCGGTTACGCCCAAACAGTAGCAGACCACCGAGTTGGCGGCGCTGCCGCGGCCTTGGCAGAGGATGTGCCGTGACCGCGCGAAGGCGACGATGTCGAAAACGGTGAGGAAGTAGTGCTCGTAGTGCAACTCGGTGATGAGCGTCAGCTCATGCTCAATCTGTGCTTCTACCTTCGACGGGACCCCATCAGGCCATCGACGGCCAGCGCCTTCATAGGTAATGCGACGCAGGTAGCTCGCGGGCGTCTCGCCTGCTGGGACCACCTCGTCCGGGTACTGGTACTTACTCAGAAGTCCGTAAGTAAAGCGACATAGATGGAACTCATGAGGCCAGTGGTAGTCTCATGAGGCATGAAACGAGACGGCCGCACTCTTGACCACGCCACACTGGAAGAGTTTCGGCTGCTGGC
>Ga0208398_100355_pt1 | contig 34914 bp, 30 predicted proteins | sample LakWasMe79_HOW10_2_FD_183905 | JGI IMG/M metagenome (GOLD analysis project Ga0208398, IMG submission 183905) | Freshwater sediment methanotrophic microbial communities from Lake Washington under simulated oxygen tension - Sediment Metagenome... | ecosystem: Environmental > Aquatic > Freshwater >...
ATCCCGACTGCACTCGACGCTGGCCTACGTCAGTCCGATGCAGTTCGAAGAAAACTGGATCGCCGACCAACCCCGGCAGGCCAGCGCGTAGTCCAGCTATGGGATACGGAATCCAGGGGCAAGGTCAACCCATGCCCCGTGGAGGGGGATGGTAAACCGTTCGGCTCGCGGCGATCCCATCCATCGGATGCCTGCCTTCTCGGCCATCGCAGGCACCACGCGGGGCAACTGCGGCACGCACGGTCAACCGTGACCTTCGCGTAATTCCCAGGCGCTTGCGAGCAGGTGCGGCCAGCTCCGGTTCAAGCACGACACGACGGACGGGGCGAACCACCGGCCCAGCCGCAGGCTGGCCATTCCAGCCCGTCGCTGCGGCAAGCCGGTGCCGTCCCAATGCACGCGCCAGCACAGCGCACTGTCGTCGACGACCGCAGTCCATCATATTGGGTTGCGAAGTTGTCTTTTGTTAAGTAGTATGATCACATTACACATTTAATTTGAGAAAGCTCTAAAAGCCCGTCGCCGATGTGCTTGGCAGCGGGTTGATGTGGCGGGGAACTGCGAGCCATGAAACAAGCCGAGCTGGGCCTGAGCCAGACGACCAAGCGCACCCGCCAGCGCGAGTTCCTGGACGAGTTGAACCGCGTGGTGCCGTGGGCTGCGCCGGTTCATCAGGTCGGCCTGCAATCGCATTGATCAGACCTTCCCTATCCCTGATGGATTTCGATACCTGTGCAACAGCCCGTGCCGAATAGCAGGATTGGAAGGCGATCCGTGTGAGGCAGGTGTTTCGACTGATTCCGGTTCGCGTGCCGTACTGGCGCCGCTACGCGCCGCCGCTGCCGACACTGAGGATGGTGTGTCTGGCGCAGCTGGGCTTTGAGCTCTGGTCGATTCGCAGTGACGGTGATCATTGCTGGCTCGTTCACGATCGCGCTTGGCACGCGCTGGATCAGCGCAGCGTGTCACAGGTCCTGGCATTTGAGCGGCAGTTGCAAATTGGGGAGGGGGGGACTCCCCTTGTCGAGCTGGACATGCAGCCATGCGAGCCGCTGGAGGCTGATTGTGCCCAGCCCGACGCGCGTACCGGCGCGGCGCAGGGCGTGCAGTCTGCGGTGGCGCCCCGAGCATGTGCAGAGCGTGAAGTCTTGAGCCTGAGTTCGTGGTCTGACCGCCGCGGCTTCAGCGCCGGGGGCGGCGCGCCTGTCAAGGTGGTGACCAAGCGGCGGCGTGCATGGGAAGCGACCCCGGAGGCGGGGCGGTTGCGCTGAAGGCCGACGGGTACCCGTGCCGCGACGACATGCGGGCTGGGCGGCGCCCTGTGGATCGCGCAGTTCAGGGCGCCTTCGGCGGTAACGTCCTGTAGCGATGGCCGGCCGGTAACTCGGCGGCAAGGCCCCACTTGTACTTGTAGCTGCCGGCGACTTGCCCGCACGCAGCAGCCGGCCAAGTCGCAAGCACCGCCGTACCGCCGCGTCCAATCACTTCGTGGCCATGTTCCATACCCAATAGATGCCAACTATCGATACAACGCATGCGCGGCGTCATCTATGCCTTCATGGTTTTCAAAAAGATCAAAAGGCAACTTCACTTGCTCAAGTTCTGATCGCAACTGACGATAACGCGCCGACGCCACCGGCCGCCCGCCGCTGGCCATCATCGTCCGGGCTGCCCCTCCCGAGCAAGGGGCTTCTTGTGGTGTTCGGCCGATGAATCGTGCGGCCAATGTGTGCAAACTTCACGGCCGGTGGTGTCAGTGCCGGGTGGATTCAGGTCACAATCGTTTTTACAGATTAAACTGATTTTCATTGTTTCGCACCGCCCGCAATGCCGCCGATCCGCACAACGACTACCGCTCTGGGTCAACCTCTCTCGGGTCTCGGGTCTCGGGTCTCGGGTCTCGGGTCTCGGGTCTCGGGTCTCGGGTCTCGAGGATCGTTGCGCCAGCGCGGAGCAGGCGCTAGAGCACATGCATCTGGAGCATGGCATCGACGAACCCGCTGAGCCGGTCGGCCGAGAGTGGCTTGTGGTAGACGGTCGTGTTGGAATCGACGCCGCCGCGCTGGACGATCTCGTCATCGGTCAGGCCGGTGATGACGAGAACGGGCGTGCGCGCGTGCTTCTGCGAGTTGCGCAGCACCCGGATCAGGTGAAAGCCATCGAACGGTTGCATCGCAAGGTCGGTGATGACCAGCGCCGGCATTTCCTCGGCGATCGTCATCAACGCTTGCGCACCGTCGACAGTGAAGATGCTCTTCACCCGGTCTCCGTACTTGTCGAGAATTCGCGTCAGGGCCTTCGATTGCACCGGATTGTCTTCGACGACCAGCACGGAAAAAAGGCCTTTCGGGCGCACCGATTGAAGCTGACTGCCGTTGTCCGCATCGAGCGGTGGCACGTCAAGTTCGCGTGCCACCTGCTGCAGCGAGCTCAACGTCAGCCGGCGATGCCCACCTTCGGTGCGCCAGGCCTGCAACTTCCCGCTGTTGACCATCTTCTGTACCGAGGACACCGAGATACCGAGGATCGCAGCCGCGCCCTTGGTGCCCACGAATTGCTGCTGATGCGGGACAAGATTGGACTTCGGGCGTGCCATGTAGGAAATCCTCTTCAACCGGGCTCGGACACAGGTCCGAGCCACCGACGGATTCGACATCGAGGTCGCGCGCAAGTGCCGACGAATCGCCAAGATTCGCCAGACCTCGTGGCGCCCTGGCGAACTGCCGGCCATGCTTTCGACCAGAAATGAACCCATACCAGTTTAGCGTGTTCGTCGTTGACGACAACCGCGTTACCGCGCATCACCTAGCGCGGCAACTCCACCGTTCTGGTTTTTCGCGGGTTCGACACGCCGCCTGTGCAGACGAGGCATTGCGCCTGCATGCCGCGTCGGAAAACCGCGCAATCTGGATCGTGGATTGCGAACTCGGGCAGGTCAACGGCATCGAACTGCTGAAATCACTGACCCAGGGCCAGCACGGCAGATCCCTTGCCGCGATCGTGTCCGGGTCCGAGCACAAGGGCGTCGGCCTGACGGAGTCGGCGCTGCAATGTGGCGCGATGGCCGTGTTCACCGGCGATCGGGCACGGCACCATGCGGCAGTCTGGGCCAGCAACCTGGCGGCCATGGACCCCGTGCCATGCGCCGAAACCACCTCGCAGGCCGATCCCAAGCCGGGACCAGGGGCACTGGACTCGCCGCTGGCACCACCGCGCCCCGACGAGCGGCAGCAGATCCATGCGGTGATGCAACTGTGCGCGCATGCGAACCGCGCCGATCTGGCGCACTGGCACACGCTGGCAGCCTGTGCCGCCGATGTGGCGCACCATGTTGGTCTCGGCCCGGCCCAGGCGGACTGGCTCGAGTTGTGCGTCGGCGTGCTGGCGCTGCCGTCACTTTACGGCCAGGCTGCGCGTGGCGGACCTGTGGCGCCGGCACGCCGCCGCTACGGCGCGCCGGCGCTGCTCAAGGCCGACGCCGCATTGCGCGACATGCGCTGCCGCTGGGCACAGCTGGCGCGCGAGTTGCTGCAAAACCAGGACGAGCACTGGGATGGGTCGGGTGGGCCCGTGCGGCTGTCGGGGCGTCGGATACCGCTGTCAGCGCGCATCCTGACGATTGCGCAAGTACTCGTCCAGGCATCGGCCTTCGGCAGGGTTCAGGCACTGTTGCGCGAGTCCGGCGCGCGCGTCGACCCCGATCTGGCGCAGCGCTACCTCATCGGCATCCACTCACGCGACCTTCGGGCCGGACACTGATGACGTTCAGATTCTGGCAGTTGGCTGCCCTCTGCTCCTTGGTGGCCGCCGGCGCGCTGGCCGCGCTGGCGCATGTCGTCGCACGAGAGGCCACACGCAGCGAGATCCATGCCGATCTTGCGCGCACGGGGCAATCGCTCGTGGACAGCGCAGCGGCCGGAGATGCAGGCAAGGCGCTACCTTCTGCGCAGTTCGCCCCCGCGGTCCGCGATGCCCTGGCCAAGCCAGTGCAGCAGGACGGCCCGGTTGGCGTTTGCTGGTACCTCACCACCGACCAACTTCCTGTGGTTGCCTACTCCGCGCCATCGGCGTCACGCGTGCACTGCCCGGTCGAGGTGCCGAGCGATCTCGCCACCCGGCGCTCGACAGCGCTGACCGCGCTGGACAGCCACACAGTCGGAATCTGGCTGCGGCCCGAGCATGGCGACGGCGCCGCCGCGCTGGTGCTGTATCCGTCGGCAACCATCGAGCAGCGGCTCGAGGCCGCTCGCGCAGGCAGCATCAAGCCGTTGACTATCGGGCTCATCATCCTGCTGCTGTTGTTCGCGCTGATCGTGCTGCCGGCGGCGCTCGGCGGCCACCGCCTGCTGCGCTGGCTCGACAGCGTGCGGAGCGGCAGGACGGGGGGCCTGTTCGCAGCGACATCTGCACTACCGGCTTGGGTACCGTTGGAGATCAGGAGGTCGCTGAAATTGCTGGCGGACCTGATTGACGAGGGCAACGCCCGTACCCACCAAGCCGACCGGATCCGCGCCATTCTGAACCAGGCCGTGGCCGGGATGCGCGATGTCCTCCTGGTCATCAACAGCCATGGCGTCGTCAAGCTGGCCAACCGCCGCGCGCGCGCGCTTTTCGGGCACGCGCCCAGCGTGTTGCAGGGCATGGATGTGGGGCAGTTGCTGCCGGATCTGCATCCTCACGATGGCGGCGATTCGCAAGATGCACTGGCAGCGCTGGTGGCCGCAGCGCGCCATGCGGGTCCATCCGCCGCCTCCTTGGCAGCGACCGTTCGCCGGGTCGACGGAACCGCCATTCCAGTGGCCTTGTATGTCAGCGCGACCCGCGATGGTGACGAGCAGGATTATTATGTCTACCTGCACGATCGGCGACAAGAGTTGGCTCGCGAAACGAAACTCCAAGACGCCACGCGTGAAGCCAGGGCGGCCAACGATGCCAAATCGAGGTTCCTGGCGAACGTGAGCCACGAGATCAGGACGCCTCTGAACGGCATCACCGGGATGACCGATCTGCTGGCGCGCACCCCGATCTCGGAGGATCAGCGGGAACTGCTCGATACCTTGCGCTCGTCATCGAAGATCCTGCGGCGGCTGCTCAACGACATTCTCGACCTGTCCAAGATCGAGGCCGGAGAGATCCGGCTCGAGAGCCTGCCATTCGACGTCCAAGAGCAAATCAGCATCGCGATTGAGGCGTACCGGCCTGCCATCGAGGCCAAGGGCCTGAGCCTGAACTTTGACAGCCAACTGGACGTCCGCATGCTGCTGGGCGACCCGTACCGGATTACACAGATCTTGAACAACCTGATCGACAACGCTGTTAAGTTCACCGATCAAGGCGGCATTGACGTGCGACTGCACGTGAAGATGCTGCATCGAGACGACGAAAAAGCCGTTCTGGACGTGTCGGTGCATGACACCGGCCCCGGGTTGCCGGAGGATTTCGAGCGCAGCCTGTTCCTGCCGTTCCGCCAGGCAGACAGTTCGACCACCCGGCGCTACGGCGGCACCGGACTGGGTCTGACCCTGTGCAGACAACTCTGCCGCGCCATGCATGGCAACATCCGCGCCGAGAGCCAGCCGGGGCGGGGCAGCACCTTCTTCGTGAGCCTGCCGCTGCCCATCGCGGTCGGTATGTCGCCCTTCCAGGATACAGACCGCTTGCCGGACGATGCAGACCTGTCCGTGCTGCGTGGCGCCCGTGTTCTGGTCGTCGACGACAACCGCGTCAATCAGACGCTGCTGACACGCTGGCTGAAGGCGGAGGACATGTCGGCCGTCATCGCTGCGAATGGCGAATTGGCAGTCGAGGCCGCCAGCAAGGCGGTGTACGACTGCATCCTGATGGACCTCTCGATGCCGGTGATGGGCGGCGCGGACGCGACGCGCGCCATTCGCGCGCTCGCGTGGCACGATGGCCTCGACGGCGCGCCGACAAACTCCGCCGCCTCACCGATCATCGGCGTCAGTGCGATGGCTTCGCCGGTCGATCGCGAGGCCTGCCTGGCGGCAGGCATGAACGACTACGTCACCAAACCGATCAAGCGCGACGAATTGCTCGGCGCGATGCTCCGCGCGATGAGCCCCGGTCACGGGACACGCGGCAGCGCCGGCAACGCATGAACCCAACTCCGCAGCGAGGGAATCCCATCATGACAACCTGTGAGAACTTCGAATCGAGCAACTGGCCCGTGCTGGATGCCCAGGCGGTAATCCGCGACATGGACAATGACGCTGCTGGTTATCGGGAAGTGGCGATCATCTTTCTCGAAGAAGTCGACCCCACACTGCAGTCCCTGGCGGCGCAGGCCGGGCAGGGACTGAGCGCGCTCGTGCCGATCCTGCACGAGGCCGCAAATTCAATGAGCATCATCGGTGCCAGGCGCGGCGCGAACCTGGTGCGGCAGATGGAGGGGGACATCTACGAAGGTGCCACGCCTGAAACTGCCGAGGCTGTCGAACTGTGCAGTCTCTGTTTGGTGCGGACCGCGCTGGCACTGCGCGAATTTCTCGATCAACAGCCCTGAATCTGCCCGTGGCCCAACGCTTGCGTCCGCAGCGCACGCATCCGCCAGCAATCGGCTTGTGCGAATACTATTGACCCGGCATTGAAGCATTGGACTCAAGCCGCATACCGAACCGGCTCATGCTGGAAGTAGCTCTTGATTCGCTTGGGTTGCCGCTGAACACTGCTGAGGTGCCTGGTGGTGGCCTTCACAAGTTGAAGCTTGGTCCGCGCCGGAGCCAGCTTCGTGACGGCCTGCTTGAGGTCCGCGTTGGCCATCTCGTTGGGGTTGAGCTCGGGGCTGTAGCTGGGCAGGTAGAACACCTCGATCTCATGCTTGTGCTCTGCCAGCCAAGCCTTCACCGGTTTGCTGTGATGCACCCGCAGGTTGTCCAGGATCAGGTAGATCTTGCGGCCCGCGTCCTTCACCAGCCGGCGCAGGAAGTCGATCAGGATGTCAGAGTTCAGCGCACCGTCGAAGGCCTTCCAGCGCATGTGGCCCTTGTTGGTGACGGTGGAGATGACAGACAGGCCGTGGCGCTTGTTGTTCACCCGGATCACCGGCGTCTGTCCCTGGGGCGCGTAGCTGCGGCCGCGCACGTCGTCGCTGCGCAGGCCGGTCTCGTCGCCCCAGTGGATCTCTGCGCCCTGGACCTTGGCGCACGCGGCGATCACCGGGTATTCCTCCTCGAGCCACTTCTTCACCGCCGCCGGTGACTGCTCGTAGGCCTTCTTCATGGGCTTCTGCGGCGTGAAGCCCCAGCGCTCGAGGTACAGGCACATCGTGCGCACGGCCAGCTTGATGCCGTAGCGGTCGCAGATCAGCTCGGCCACCGCCTGACGAGTCCACAGCGCGTAGACCATCTTCAACTGGTCGGGTGTGCGGTCGCGGATCAGGCGCTGAACTTCGCGTTCCTGCTCGGTGCTGAGCGTGCGACCGCTGCCCACCGGCCTGCCACCGCGGTCGACGTCCACCGCCTTCCAGCCGCCGGCTTCGTAGGCCTTCACTGCCGCAATCACCGTCGTGCGCGACATCTCGCACTGCACCGCCGTGTCCTTCAGGCTCGTGCCGTCCAGCCTCATCTTCACCGCACGCCGGCGGCGCTCGTTGAGCGCATCCACCGGCAGCGTTCGGGAGTCGATCTTTTCCATGCTTGATCTGACTCTACGACACGCAATAAGTTCAAATGTTTAGTGCCGTATCAATAAATATGTAAACGGCGCGTGTCGTTCATACTGGCTTGTGCACTTCTCATCGCTCTCCGTGCGCGCGGAATAGTTGGCATCCAGCCGATGGCGCTGGCGCTGGCGCAGGTCCTAACCCTGATTCACGAGTCCCCTCGTCCAACACGCCGTGCAGGTGCTGAAGCCACGGTGCGCTGCAACGCTTTTGCATCTAGGCTTCCGCGTCGGGCATCGGCCTCGACCTTGTGCAGCAGGCTGATGAGTTCGATGAACCGCGCCGGCAATTGCTCCGGCCCGCGCTTGTCCTTGGGCAGCGCCTGCAGCGCTTCAAGGCGCAGGAATGAAAAGGGCCGTGCAGCGCCCTGAGGCGAAGGAGAGGGGGAGGTAGGGAGGAAAATAGCCTCAGGATGTCACATCGAAGATCCGAGAGACTGCACGGCCATAAAACAATGTGAACTACGGGCTTGGTCAGACGCTTGCCCATCTTGGCTGCGCTCAGCCGCACCGCGAGTTCGTTGTGTTGCATCGCTAACTTCTCTTGCCGCTCCTTCGCAACTTCGTCAGGTTCAGCAACTTCCACTGGAGTGCCTGCATCTGGTGCCGGTGCGGGTACGCAGACAAGGCCCAGCCTGGATCAGACTCGCCTGCCCTGACAGCCGCAGCCATCGACATCTTGCTCATCGCTGTCTTCTTGATTAGCAAGTCTTAGCTTCTCCTACAAACACGCCTCTATCAATGCGATTTTCTGATGATCAATCAGTTTACACAGTTTTTCGCTAACGTGCAAACTAGAGTTTGATCACGGACCTCGGCGATGTCCCCCTTGGCTCCTTAGGAACCTGCAAACTGGGTGTAGTTGCGCCCTGGTGAATGAGTGCGTCGCGGGCAACGCAACGTTCGGAAGTGGCCGAGTTGTGTACGCGGCCGGGCAACGTCAGTTCGTCCTGCGGCAGATGCAGTGGCATGTTGGTGGCGGCCGAATGACCTGCCCCATCCGCCGTACCGATGACTCGGCAGGAGTCCTGGGGTCGAAGGCTACTGGATTTCGTTGCTTGCAGGGGTGAGGTGCCGAGCAGCATCGCCGGCATGCCGGCGATGCTGCTCGGCGAAACGCGCCGGCGGTATCCGCCCGATGCTGCCGTGCGGACGCACCTCGTTGTAGTCCCGGCGCCATTTGGCGATCTCGGTGCGCGCCTGGCGCTGCGGCTGCTGGTCACGCCGAGTTGGTGGACGCGTCACGGCGAGGCGACGGTCAATGGTCTGGTTCCCAAGCGCGACGCTGCTGCCCGGTTTAGCCGTGGCCCCACCGGCGTGGCGCTTGCGGCGGCGGGCGTCGAGGTGGTTGGCCGGCTGGAAGATGCGCTGGTGCACAACGCTGATCTGCATCGGGCACTGGCGGTGGCTTGCGCGCGCTTTGCTTGAAAATTTCAGTCGCAAGACTGCACTGCTGGATGGCGGACTTCAGGCTTTGAGTGTCTTCGAATCCGGCCGTAGGCCACTCGTAGGCGCCGGCGGTCGCCAGGATGTAGTGCTCGTCTTCGGCGTGGCATTGCGGTAAATGTCGACGCAGGTCCAGGCTGGCGAAGGCAATCCGACGGCGACGGTTCGCTTTCACGCATCGCGCTCATGTCCGTTTTTTTCCAAATTTGCGGTGATTTGCCATAAAAAACAATTTCTCCATGTTAAGCACCTGTTAATGTAATTTGCGCACATTAGTGGCGCCAGTCGTCAACTGGCGTGCCGGACGGCCTCTTGCCCCGGTGCCAACGTGTGCGGGCAGGTTGATCGATGGCCCGTCCTATCCGAAAGAGGTGCCCATGAAGATCATCAGATCCACATTAAAGCTGGCTGCTTGCCTGTTGCCGGGACTGCTTGCAGTCTCTGCCTGGGCCGTCACAGCCAAGCCGGAGTCGCTGTCGCTGGCGGTTGACACATCAAAGACCGTCGTGTTGTCTCACCTCGAAGGCCCGGTGTCGGTTCTGAACTCGAATCCCGGTGCCGTTACCGTGATCCGGGTGGACAGCAAAACCTACCGTGTTGTCGGTGCCGCGCTAGGCTCCGCCGTGATTCAGTTCAAGGACCGCAACAGGACTTCCCTCGTTTCCGTGAGGGTAGGTGCCCAGGCGGTTGCAACGCCAACAACACCGAGCGCGGCGACTGCGCCTCTGGGGGGGCGGCTGCTGGCAAGCAACTGTTTCCAATGCCACGGTACCAACGGCATGGGTGGCTTCGACAGGCTGGCGGGCAAGCGCTCGAGCGAGATCTACGGCGAGCTGAAGGAATTCGCTACCGGAGCGGAAGACGCCGGCGGCATCATGGCAGCTCATGCCATGGGGTTCTCCGACGCCCAACTCCGGTCGATCGCCGACTACCTGTCCACCGTCCGCTGAACGAGGAGAACCCTATGAAACGCCGTAATTTCGTCAAAGCCACGCTCGGCGCTGGAGCCGCCGTGGTTGCTTCGTCCTTTCATCCGGCGGCCCGGGCTGCCAGCTGCAACGTGTTGGTCGTTGGTGGTGGCATGGCGGGCGCCACCGTCGCAAAATACCTCCGGCTGTGGAGCCGAAACGAGCTCAGCGTGACGCTGGTCGAGAAGGATGCATCCTATGTGTCCAACATCATGAGCAACGAAGTACTCACGGGCAAGCGGCCGTCCATCGGCTCGCTGGCCTATTCGTACTCGGCCTTGGTCAGCAGATACGGCATCCAGCGCATGCAGGCCACCGTCACCAACATCGACCCCGTCAATCGGATGGTGACCTGCTCGACGGCCCTCGGCAACACGGTGGTGACCTACGACCGACTCGTGCTGGCCCCCGGGCTCGATTTCGACCTGATGCCCGGCATGACGGGCGCCGACCAGTACGACACACTGGTCCCCCATGCCTGGAAGGCAGGTCCGCAAACCACACTGCTGCGCTCACAGCTGTTGGCCATGCCGGACTACCAGAATGTCGTCATCACCATTCCGCTGGCACCCTACCGCTGCCCGCCGGGCCCCTACGAGCGTGCCTGTGTCGTGGCGGACTGGCTCCGGACCTACAAGCCCAACAGCCGGGTCATCGTGCTGGATGCCAACAGCCAGATCCAGGCGCAGGCCGCCAATTTCCAGGCCGCCTTCAATGGCCTGTACGGGTACCGCGTCGACTACCGCCCCGGCAGCACCGTCACTGGCGTGCAACTCGCTGCCGGCGCGCACAACGTCATCTATAGCCGCGGTGGTGTGACCGAGACTGTGACGGCCGCGGTACTGAACCCCATCCCCCCGCAGCGTGCGCCGGCACTGCTGGCCGACACCGGCCTGCTCGACACTGGCGGGCGGTTTGCGCCGGTGAATCTGCTGAGCTACGAGTCGAAACTCAAGGCCGGTGTCCACGTCATCGGGGACGCCTGCATCTCGGGCATGCCCAAGGCCGGCCACATCGGCAACCAGGAAGCGAAGACGTGCGCCAACGCCATCGTGAATGCGCTAAAGGGTGCCGCCTACGCGCTGGACGAAACGTCGCCCGTGCTGAACTCGGCCTGCTTCACGCCACTGACCAGCACCCGGGCGACATGGCTGTCGGCCGTGTACCAGTATTCGAACGGCGTGATGGTGCCGTCCACGCAGAACGGCGTCACGCAACCCAGATCGGCTGCCAGCGCCACCACAGGCAATTACGCGGCCATGACCAAGTGGTTCAGTACCTTGATGGGCGACACCTTCGCCTGAGGGCCAGACGCGTGTGGATCTTATGAAGCGGAAGTCAATCTCATGGGGCGCAGGCAACTCGGGGCGCACCAGCGATCTCATCTTGTGCGGCCAGTGCCTGGGCTGGCAGGTTGGCGAAGTAGTGCTCATCGGGCGTGAGATCGCCCAGATGCGAGTGGGCCCGCGCGGCGTTGTACCAGCCCATGTAGTCGGTGATGTCGGCGCGCGCCGCGCTCACGCCGTCGTAGGCCTTGAGGTACACACGCTCGTATTTCACGCTGCGCAACAGGCGTTCGACGAAGACGTTGTTGCGCTAGGAGTCTGCGCGGCAGAAGTTCGGCGGCCGTCTTGTTCGGCCCGCCGAAAAGTGCTGGCTGAGCGCAATCGGCGCGATGGCGGTTCGCCGTGTGGACCGTGGACGCATCGAGGCCGTTGTGCGGCCTGAAAGAGGCCCTGGTGGGACGTTTACGACTGCATCGACGGGCCTCTTACCCCGCCATCACAGCCATTCGCCGCAGGTTCAGCGCCATGCACACGAGCTTCCACTCGGCGCGCACACGGTGCAGCCCTCGCATGCTGAACTGCCGGAACCCCAGCACGTTCTTGATCCAGCCGTTGGGCGGTTCGGCGATCCACTTGCGCTTACGGTAGGCCGCCTGTCCTTGGGCTGTCTTGAGTCTGGCAGCCATCGCCGCGGTGTGCGGGTACTGCTCGGCGTCGACCTCGGCGTGCTCCTTGCCTTCGCGGCCAAGCGCCACGACCAGTTCGATCGGTGCCCTCTTGAGGTTGTCTTCACTGCGGTAGCCCGCGTCGGCCAGACCGAGCTCGGGTAGTTCGCCCAGGTTGTTGCCCACCGCCTGGATCATGGGCAGCAGCCAGTTCGTGTCGGGCGCGACGTTGTCCAGTTCGGCCGCCACGATGATGTGCGCGGCCTCGTCCACCGCGGTCTGCGCGTTGTACGCTGGGTCGAACCCGCCGCCGGCTCGCTTCATGATGCGGCTGTCCGGGTCGGTGAAGTTCTCCTGCGCCTTGTCTTCGGGTACGCCGAATTCACGCTTGTAGCGTCCACCCTTGGGCTTGCCGTCCGGGCCACGGGGGCGGCGGTCGTCGTCGTCGCTGCGGCCACGCTCCATGTCAGCCTCGCGCTGGCGTTGCTCCAGACGTTCGCGGGCTTCTCCGATGGCCGCCAGCCGCGCCTCGCGCCGCTCGATCTCGGCAGGCAGGTCCAGTTCGGGCTCGTTGGCCTCGGCTTCGTCGGTCGCCTTGGCACGCGCCAGCATTGCGTCGATCTGCGCCTTGAGTTCGGCTTCGGCCTGCTTCATGCGCTCGTAGCTCATCGCCTTGTGGCGACTGGCGTTGGCCTTGAGCTTGGTGCCGTCGATGGCCACCGTGCCCAGCTTGACCAGCCCCATCTCGCGGGCGAGCTTGACCACCTGCACGAACAGCTGCGACAACTCCTTCAGATGAAAGGCGCGGAAGTCGCAGATCGTGCGGTGGCGCGGGAAGTTGCCCGCCGCCAGCATCCGAAACGCCAAGTCCTCGTGCAGTCGGCGCTCGATCTTGCGCGAGCTGAACACGCCCGTGGCGTAAGCGTAGACCAGCACCTTGACCATCATGGCCGGGTGAAAGGGCTGGTTGCGCGAGCCGCCGCCCTCGTAACGCGCGTAGAACGCCTTGAGATCCAGCGCGTCGACGGTGTCGTGAATGAAATAGGCCAAGTGGCCTGACGGCAGCCAGTCTTGCGGTGCGGCCGGCAGCAGCATCACCTGATCGGGCTCGTAGGGGCGGTAGCTTCCAGTCATGCCCAATCAACGCATCCGCCATGCCTGGCGACATCAGGAACTACCCGGTTCTGCCGCGCAGACTCCTAGGCGCCGCGACCGTCCATGCTGAGTTGGCAGCCCTGGCCCAACACCATGTCAGTGAACTCGGTCGCGGTGAACTGGCTTCCCTGGTCGGTGTTGATGATCTCGGGCGTGCCCCAGCGGGCAAACGCTTGCTCGATGACCTCCCTGGCATGACAGGCCTCCAGCGTGATGGCTACCTTGTGCGCCAGCACCCGGCGGCTGGCCACGTCCACCACCGCGGTGAGGTAGATGAAGCCGCGCGCCATCGGGATGTAGGTCGTATCCAGTGTCCAGACCTTGTTGGACCGCTCAATGGCCAGCTTGCGTAGCAGGTACGGGTAGATCTTGTGGCCCGGCGCGCGCTTGCTGGTGCCGGGCTGCGGCGCGAGGGCCTCGATGCCCATGCGCCGCATCAGGGCGGCGATGTGGCGCCGACCCACGTCCACGCCCTGGCGATGCAGTTGACGGCGCAGCATGCGCGCGCCCATGAATGGGTACTCCAGGTGCAACTCGTCGATGCGGCGCATGAGATCCAGGTCAGCCGCGCTGGTGGGCTTGGGCAGGTAGTAGACCGAGCCTCGGCTCATGTCCATCAGGCTGGCCTGGCGTGTGATGGGCAGGGCGTGATCACGGTCGATCATGGCTTTGCGCTCAGCAATCCCGCCTTGGTGAGCGCGCGCTCCAAAAATCATTCTCCAGCGCCAGCTGGCCGATCTTGGCGTGCAGCGGTGCCAGGTCCACCGGCGGCAAAACTCGGCTGCCGGCGCCGAAGACGTCGGCAGCCCCCTCAAGCAGTTGGCGCTTCCAGTCCAAGATCTGGCTGGAGTGCACCTCGTACTCCTTGCAAAGCTCGGCCATCGTCTTGCCGTCACGCAAGGCAGCCAGGACCACCTGCGCCTTGAACGCCGGACTGTGGGTGCGCCGCGTGCGGCGCGCTGACCTCTTGACCATCAAAAACTCCTTCTCGCCTGGCCTTCCTCGGCCCGGCTCGACGCCCGGAGTTTCCACTTATCACGCTGTTTAGATTTGCGGCGCCACTTCTATGTGCAGAGCGTCCTTAGGCCCGCTCGTGCGGAAAGGCTAGCTCAGTCGCGACGGACAGCGCGCGCAGCAGGGACAGGAGTTGCACGGGCTTGGTGAGGTGCTGGTCCATGCCCGCGGCCAGTAGTTCGCGCCGGTCCAACGACGTACCATAGGCGGACAGCCCGATGATGTGCGGACGCCTCCGGCCGGGGGCCAGGGCCATGGCCCGGATGGCCCGCGTTGCTTCGAAGCCGCTCATCTCGGGCATGGAGACGTCCATCAGCACCGCGTCAAAGGCCGCCCGCGCGACGGCCTGCACCGCTTGCACACCATCGGCCACCGCGCAGACCTCGTAGCCGGCCTGCGCTACGATGCGCTGCAGCAACTCGCGCACCACCCGGTTGTCGTCTGCGATGAGCACGCGACGCACGCTCGCCGTGGCGCCAGCGACCAAACCCGTGTTGGTCACCTGGACGTCCGGTGCATGGTGCAAGGAAGGCTCACCGGGGTGGTTCATCGCGTCGGCCGGCAGTCGCCGGCACCGTCACTTCGGCGCGCAGGCCGCCAAGCAGCGACTGCGTCAGCTGGACGGTGGCGCCGTGCAAGGTTGCGGCCGTCTGCACCAGGAAGAGACCGAGCCCGGCCCCGGCCCCGGTGTCGCGGCCGAGTCGCTCGAAATGATCGAAGGCGGCGGCGCGCCGCGACGGATTGATCCCGGGGCCGGAGTCGTCCACCGTCAGGACGACGCCCCGAGCATCGGCTGCCGCAGCAATCTGGACCTGGCCGCCGTCGGGGGTGTAGGACACGGCGTTGTGCAGCAGGTTGCCGACGACAACGCGGACCGCCACCGGATGCCATGGCAGCGCGACGTGTCCGAGCCTAGAGACCACGCGCAATGACTTCTCCGCCGCCGCGTCCTGCAAGACCGCCATCGCGTCGAGATAGGCATCGGCGAGCAGCACCTGGTTGGGCGCCCTGGTGTCCGATGGCAGATCGCGCAGCGTCCCGAGGTCGGCGATCTGATCGACGAGCCGCGCAAGCGTGTCGATACCCTCCATCAGCGCAGCGCAGTAGGCGCGGCGTTCATTCGCGTCGCGGCAGGTCGACAGCAGCTCGGCCTGCATGCGCAGGCTGGTCAGCGGGGTGCGCAGCTGGTGGGCCGCCATCCCGGACAGGCTGCCGCCGCTGACCGGAGCCGAGACGCCTTCGCCCGCTTCAGACTGGTCGATGTGCCGTTGGGCCCGGCGGGCCGTGAACGCACGCCGACGCTGGAGCGCGCCGGCGGGGCGGCCGGCCCGCGCGAAGCAGGAGCGACTCATGCCAAAAAGGACTCCAGTTCCGCCTCGCTGCCCAGCCGGTACCCGACCCCGCGGATGTTGTGGATCAATGAACTGCCAAAACGCCGACGCAGATGGTGGATGAAGACCTCGATCGTGTTGCTTTCCGCTTCCGCGCCCCAGCCGTAGAGGGTATCTCTCAGTTGCCGACTGCTCAGCACGCGATTGCGATTGCGCATTAGTGCCTCCAGCAGCCAGTACTCCTTACGCCGCAACGGAACCAGGGTGCCGTGCCAGAGGGCAAGGCGGCGGTCGAGCAGCAGGACCAATGGCCCGTGCTGGAGCGAAGCGTGTCCGTCTTCGCTGCGACCCCTTCGCGTCACGGCGCGGATGCGGGCGCTGAGATCGCCGATGTCAAACGGCTTGACGACGAAGTCGTCTGCCCCCATGTCCAGCAGCTGTGCACTGGACTCGCCCTGGCGTTGTGCCGTCACCACGATCACCGGCGTGTTGTTGCCGCTCCTGCGAAGTTCGGCCAGCAGCAGCGCGCCGCTGCCGTCGGGGAGCGTCAGGTCCATCAGCAGGCAGTCGTACTGCTGCATGTCGACGGCGGCCCTGAACTCGCCAGCAGACCGGACCCAGTCGCAGGCGATGCCCTGCTGCGTCAATGCAGTCCTTGCAGCGGCAGCCAATGGTTTGTCATCTTCGAGAAGCAGCAATCTCATCGGACATCAACCGGTCACGGTGGCGGCCCGGGCCTGCGGGCTGAATCCTTCATTTTCATCTTCGAAAATGATCAGGGAGTGCTTCGCTCGCCTCCGTTCGTCGTTCATGCTTACACGGCATGCGCGCGACTGCAAATAGCTGAGTCCAACAACAAGAAATTCATCGTCGTTTAAGTCGACTTCCGTAACCTGCGCCGCTCCGCTCCCTCCCTCGAAAGGTTTCTCGATATGGACGTGTTCTGGTCTTTCTGTGCGTTTGCAACCGGGTGGGTGCGGCGGGTGCTGACGATCAGCGCCCTGCTCGGCGTCGGTGCTGGGGCCTTGGCGCAGCCGGCGACCGTCAGCTGGGCGCCCACGCCTTCGGCGTCGACCACCGACTTCTACTGGATGGGCAGCTATGGGCGCGGGGTCGGAACACCGGTCGATGCCTGCCCGGCAGGCAAGACCCAGCGTGGCGCACTGTGCTACGACGGCTGTCGCGCGGGCTACAGCGACCACGGGACACTGACCTGCTCGACGGACTGCCCTTCCGGCTACACCGACATGGGGGCACTTTGCCAATTTGACGGACAGTTGTCCTATACAGTAGGGACGCACTGGGACAGTTGCGTGAGCCGGCTCCCGAGATGGATGGGGCACAAGTGCATCGGCGGCGTGGTGGAAGAAGGCTGCAGGGACGGATTCCACAAGCTGGCGCTGACCTGTTGGGCGAACCTCGGCGTGCCCGCCGGCATGACGGGAACCGCCGCGACACCGGTGAAAGGCACCTATAACCTGGCACCGGTCTCCATGACGTGCGCCAACGGCAAGGTGTATGACGCCGGCCTCTGCTATGACGCATGTCGCGCCGGCTACCACGGTGTCGGTCCCGTCTGCTGGGCCAACGTGCCGGCCAATGCCCAGACCTGCGGCGCCGGTTATGCGCGCAACAAGGAAACCTGTGCCAGCGTCATCATGAGCCAGGTGCTTCCGGTGTGGTCGGTGATGCAGGACATCTGCAGCTTGTCGCAGTTCCCATTCATCAGCGAGGCTTGTACCGCTGCCGCTGAAGGCGTCAACGTCGCCAAGCTCAAGCGTTTCTTCGGCGCGCCCATCCAGAAGATCAAGGACTGGGCGGGCGCGGGCAAGAAGTCCGAAGAGATCACCGCCGTGGTGCAGGACATTGCGCCGGACGTGCAGGCGCTGGCCAGCGAGATCGGGGATCTGCGGTCTGCACTCAGCGGCACCCGGCTGGACAACCTGTTCACCGATGTTCCACGAAAGATCGCGGCCGCCGTCAAGCGCCTGGATGCAGGGCCGAAGCTGAAAGCCCTTTCGATCGTCAACAAGCTGCGCAAGGTATACGAGCAGCCGCCCTTCGAGCCCCAGGGCACCGACACGGAGAAGGCCTTCGCGACCGTGCGTGAACTGTCGAACCTGCTGGGCATTGAGGTGGCCATGATCACGCTCATCGAGCCCGAGATCGCGACGACACCCGCTGGGCAGAGCCTGCAGCTTGCTTCGGACAGCCTCGCGCTGATCGCCGGTTATCTGTACACCGTGCAAGGTGAATGACATCTGCGCTGCTCGGTGCAATCGCGCCTGCCTTGCGGACCATCCGCGCAGGCTTGGCGCGCAAAGCTGCGGGCGCGCCTATTCCAGGAGAATGACGATGAATCAGAAGTTTGCAGTGGTTGTCGCCTTCGGCGTGCTGCTCTGCGCCGGCGCCCCGGCCTTTGCGCAGGCGGGCGCCCAAGGGCTTGCACCCCTGGTGACCCGTGCATCGGCTTCGGGCGAGGCCTGTCTCAAGGGCTTGGCTGCCCTGGAGTCCGTTGACCTCTACCAGCGCCCGTCACCGGCGCTGGGGGCGATGTTCCTCAGCGAGCCGGGCAAGCTCGCGGCCTCGACCGAGTTCCAGGCGCTGCAGCCGTCGGAACAGGCCAGCCTGGTGGCGCTTGCCGCGACGGCGCGGCGATGCAACCACCATCTCGCCACCCTGGCGGCACTGGCGAGCGCCCTGGAAGCACAACCCCAGGGCCAAGCTGACCCGGCCGGGGACAATCAGGCCATCGTGCAACTGCTGGCGCTGCATGAGCGGATCGGCGCCGTGATTGAATCGGCAACCCGGCGCTCACCCGAGTTCACGCACTTCATGCATGTTCAGGGCCTTCCTGCGCAGTGACGATCGCATGCGGCAGATGATCCTGCTGGCCGCGCTGGCCTGCATGCAGCCCGGCATCGGCCGGGCGCAGCAGGACCGCTTCGACGACAAGTTCCTTGAGCTGGGCGCCGGCCCGTCGGGCAGCGCACAGCGCTCCGCCGGTGATGCGCTCTGCGATGCGGTCAACGAGGACCGGCGGCACACGCTGGTGCGCTGCGTGCCGGTCGCCCTGTCCGGGGCCATGGCGAACATGCAGGCGGTGGCGAGCGGCAGCATTCAGCTGGGCATCGTGCGTCAGGACGTCGCCGCCAGATCCGTCCAGGATGCCGCCCTGCGCAACGCGGCTGATCTTCGGCTGGTTGCGTGGCTTCACGAAACCCAGATCGGCATCGTGACGCGCAGGGAAGCCGGCAGCACCGGCTTGCCGCCCGGACCCATGGACATGGCGGGCGCACACGATCCCGGCTCGAACGGCTCCGAGATCGTCAGTCTCCTTGCCCAGGCGCTCGGGCTGACGCGCGCGGCCGGCGCAGTCGGCCAGCCGGCGCCGGCCGAGTCCGTGGCGGAGGCTTTCTGCGCGCGGCGCATCGATGTCGTCGTCCAGGCAGTCGACCATCCCGATGCCCTGCTGCAGAAGCTGCTCGCCTGCGGCGGGGTCCTGATCGACATCCCGGCAACGGCGGCGGCGAATATTGCCGGTCGTGATCCCGCGTGGGCTCCGGCCATCGTTCCGGCTGGCACCTATGACGGGCAGGGCTTCGCCGTGCACACGCTGGGCGTGCGCAACCTGCTGGTCACCAGCCGCGCGGTGGACGATCAGGCCATCTGTCGGCTGGCCGCGACGGTGCACGAGCGCCACCGGCAGCTGCGCACGTTGCCCGTCAGGGCCGACGTGGAACCGCGCCCGATCCCCATCCCGCTGCACGCGGGTGCCGCCCGTGCCCATGCCGCCCCGCAGGCCTGGCTGGCAGCCTGCCAGGCGCCGTCGTCGGACGCGCTCGCATGGCCTTGAACCGGAGGGGCCTGGGCCGCAGGGGCCGGCTGGTCGCAGCCGGCCTGCTCGGCATCGGGCTGGCCGTCACCGCCGATGCCGGCGCGCAGCTGGCGCAACCCGGAGATCGACGCCAGGGCCACAGCCAAGCCGACTGGTGGCGTCGCGATCCGATCGACGCGGCACCGGCGGGCCCGGTCCAGGCGTTGACGCTCGCTTCGCTCGTCGGCGCTCTGCGCGAAGCCGGGCCTCCCGACCAGGACAACGACGTGCTCCGCCATGCGACCAGGGCCCTGGCCCTGACGGCCGATCTCGATCTCCGCCGGGCCAGCAAAGCGCTCAACGAGGCGCTGCGGCTGGATCCGTCCAACGCGTCCCTGCACTTCTTCAATGGCTTCGTGTACCACCTGATGGCCCGGCAAGGGGACACGTCGAAGACCGACCTGGCACTGGAAGGCTATCTGCAGGCCACCCGCCTCGACCCGGGTAACTGGATCGCCCGCGAGTTCCTGGGGCTCGGCTTGCTGGAGCAAAAGCAGTACGAGCGCGCCGCCGAGGCCTTCGCGGAAGTGCTGCTGGTGCGCCCTGACGATCCGGCCGTTCTCGCGCGCATGCTGGCTGCGGCCTACCTGGCACGCGATGCAGCCACGGCATGCGGGATCGCCGACCGACTGGCCGCCCACGGGCGCATGGCGGGTGACGGATTCTGGCGTGCCGCGGTGCCGGTGTACGCGGCATGCGGCAGGACCGCCAAGGCAGCCGAGGCGCTGCGCACGTATGAACGCCTAAACAGCGACGGCGAGACAGTGCGGGCGCTGCGGCGCCGCTTGGAAGACTGGGACGCGCTGCATGGCGAGTTGCAGGCGCCACGCGGCCCTGTGCTGACACCGGCGCAGTTCTCCGCAGGTTCACAGGGCGGCGGTGGCTTCGGCCCGCCATCGGACAACAACCGCGGCTCGGGTGCCGGCCAGCCCGTGGGGCCCGCGGACGCCCCGTCAACGGCGGCTGACTTCAGGACTGGCAGGCCCGGCACCCGCATGGTGCTGGTCGATGTGGTGATGCTGCGCACCGAGGACTCCATTGGGACGAGCCGCGGCGTGAACCTGCTCGGGGCGCTGAACCTGCAGTTCGGTTCGGCCTCCGGCCCCGCCTTCGGCCGCTCGGTCACGCAATCGGCTGGCACCACCACCACGGTTCTGTCGCGCGCGGTCACCGTGCCCGCGCTTACTTACTCAATGAACATCGCCAATGCGTACTCCAGCCTGACCGAGGTGCTGGCACGGCCGACGCTGGCAGCGGTCGAAGGCATGCGGTCGGAATTCTTCTCGGGCACAAATCTCAATGCCGCCGTGGTGTCCAGCGGCGGGGTCGGCGCCGGCAATGCGGTGTCCCTGGAAAAGCGCTACGGGGTCAAGCTGGCAGTGCTGCCACAGACCCTGCCCGACGGACAGATCCGTCTGGCCATCGAGGCCTCGCGCACATTCCTCACGCCCCCCAGCGAGAACATCGGGTACACCTACAAGCTGGAGATCTCGGAGATCCAGGCCAGCGCCAACGTCGTCATGCGCATGGGCGACACGCTGGTGCTGGGAGGCCTCAGCGAGAAGGAGACCACCACCACCCGCGACGGCGTGCCGGGGTTGCAGGATCTGCCGCTCGCGCAGTACCTCTTCTCCCAGGAGGCGCGCACCGACTACCAGAAGTCGGTGCTGATCCTGATCACGCCCCGGCCGGCCAGCTACACCTGGCTGTCCGAGGAGTCGAGGCAGGCCGAGGCATCGGGTGTCGGCGGCGCGTCGAAGATCGGCCTCGATGCGCTGCGGGCGCGCCACGGTGACTGGTTCTCGCCCTATCCCAACCTGGCGTCGGTGTTTAGCCACCTCGGGCAGGCCGACCTGTACCGCGAGTTCCGCACCGGCGACGTGACGCTGGAGCGTTGGGAGCGCATGGACACCACTCGGCAGCGGCTGAAGCAGGCGCTGCGCTTCCTCTACTACTGACCATGGTCAAGCTCCGCCGTCCACTCGCCGTCCAGGCTCTGGTCGTCGCCGCAGCCGCAGCCGCAGGCTTCTGGCAGGCGCCCGTGCATGCCGACGGGAAGTCGAGCCTCGCCCGTGCACACTCGTGCCCACGCTGCGACCTACGCTACCAGCGCGCCGACGCGGCCGACCTTTGCGGCGCGGACCTGCGAGGGGCCTACCTGTTCAATGTCAGCCTGCACAAGGCGCGGCTGCTGGATGCGCTGCTGAGCAGCAGCAACCTGCAGCTGGCCAATCTTGAGCGTGCCGATCTGACGCGCGCGCGCCTCGACAGCACGCAGCTGTCGTCGGCCAATATGCGAGGTGCCACCTTGATCGGCGCGAGCCTGCAGCAAGCCACCGCCAGCGACGCCGACTTCGACGCCGCCGACCTGTCCGACGCGGTGCTGACGACGGCCGACCTGCGACGCTCCAGCTTCGTCAACAGCTTCGCCGAGGACGCGGTGTTCAATAGCGCCCTGCTCGAGCATGCCGACATGCGGCATGCCCGCATGCGCGGCGCGCAGTTCTCCAGCGCCAGCCTGCGGGGTGCCGTGCTGGCCGGAGCCCGGCTCGAAGCGACCAACTTCCGCAAGGCCGACCTGTCGGGCGCCGACCTGACTGGGGCCAGGCTGATGTTTTCCAACCTGTCTGCGGCGGTGCTGAGCGGTGCCCGGCTCCGGCGTGCAGACCTGACCGGTGCCAACCTGTCGAATGCCGACCTCGGCAACGCCGACCTGACGGGTGCCGACCTCTCCGGCGCATTGCTCGAAGGCGCCCGGACCTGCGGTGCGCTGATGCCCAACGGAACGCGCATGGCGCCTTGTTGAGCTTCACATTCCGGCCGTGCAGTCCGGCGCAGTGGCCGGTCGAGCGGGCCTGTCCACCAGGCTGACCTGCCCCCAATCCGCCGTGGCGCTGTATGAGGCAGCCATGTCCGGCCTGCTCGTCAACAGGCCGGCGAGCTCCGCACCCTGACCGCCGGTCCCCGACCATCGTCGATCAACTATTGATCCGGCACGAATTCTCTTGAAGTTTTGACTTGTGCCGACATGTGAATGCGATGCAAGCAACCGACATGAGATCGCTGACGCCACAGGCGCGGCATGAGCGCAGGGTGCAGGTCATCCGACTGCGCAAGTCTGGGCACACCTACGATTAGATTGCCGAGCAGACGGGACTCAGCCGCACGGGGGTGTTCAACATTTGCCGCCGGCACCAGGAGTCCGGCGCGAAGGCGTTGAAGGATGTGAGGTTGCCCCCGAATTTCGGAGTTCATAGCTCAAGCCCGGAGAATCCGGGGAAGGAGCGTAGAGATGAACGAAGAACGCAGCCGCGGGAAGCACACCCTTGAGTTCAAGCGGGAAGCCGTGAGGCAGGTGAAGGCTGGTCGCGCGGCGTCGGTGGTGGCCAAGACACTTGGGATGCCCAAGGTCAGCCTGACGAACTGGGTGTGGGCCGATGCCAAGGGGCAGTTGGGCGTGACCGCCGATGGCAAGGGCGCGCCGGTGCTCACGCCCGAGTAGGCGGAGATTGCTAGACTCAGCGCAGCGGCGGCGCGGCTGAGGATGGAGCGCGACATTGCAAAAAAACCGCAGCGTACTTTGCGCAGGACGTGTTGCAAGGTACGCCTGGATCCGGTCGATGAAGGCGCGCTGGCCGATCACGCTGATGTGCAAGGTTCTGCAGGTCAGCCCCAGTGCCTATTTCAGCTGGGAGGCGGCCAGCTGGCGGCTCTGTTGCAAATCGGCGAACCGGGTCTCCAACGCCATTGCCGTCATGTGCTGGATAGGCCGCGAGACATTGGCAAATATCTTGCCGCCGCAAAATTGGGTCCAGCGATGCGCGAACGATAAATCTTCAGACAGTTCGCTGTGCTCGAGTTGGATCTTGTCGAACGGTGTGATGAACTGGGTGAACTTTGGGCCGATAGGCAGCTTCTTGAACCGCTGCGTATCGACGATCTCGGGGCACTTGGCGATCATCGTGGCGATGCAGCGGCGCGACAGTAGCAAGATGCCTGTCCCACACTGATTGACTTCGACGAAATCGCCGCTGCCAGCCGCAGGCTTGGGCGAGCCGATGAAGTGGCAGGCTTTGGCCACCGCCTGGGGGAACGGTTCACCGCCCAAGGCGTGGAGCTTCTTCAAGTCAATGCTGCGTCGAGGTGCGATGACACCGACGTAGTCTTGCTGAAGGCCCAGCATTTCATAGATCAACTGGTACTCGAACCCCATGTCATCGTCTATGAAGAGGATGTGGCTGCAATCGGTCTTGTTGAAGTAGAAGTTGGAGATCAGGTAATTGCGCGCCGTCACCACATCCGCATAGTCGATCTCGGAAAACGAAAATGCCACCTGGCGGGCAGGCGCCGAACTGATCAAACTGAAAAGACTCTTGACGTAGACGCTTGAATAAGTGGCGCCGTAGGCTGGCGTGGCGATGTTGATCTTGCGCGCGGGTTGGCTTGCAAGCGAGCCGGTGATGACATGGGCGGGAGCAGTCAATGGGTGCCTCTGTGTGGTTTCGGTTGTATTGAGAACGGGGCAACCGGACGCAAGAACAACCGGAGGCTCGTCTTCCAGCTCTGCGTTGAAAACGCCGGCCAGGCACGACGGATCAATGCGCGCGCACGCCCTGAAATAAGAGCAACCGCAGCGTCCACCAGCTCGGCGCGAACCCGGGTCGGCGCGAACCAAATTGCTGCAATTTATCGCGGGGCAACTTGAAGACTGGGTAACTTATTTATCCAATCTGCCAATCTCTTTTCCTGCGACGCGCGATGCGCGGAAAAAACATCCTGTCCTACATGAATGCTGCCTGCCGGATCAGGGATGGCCCAAGGCACGGTTCCCGGTGGACTGAAAAAGCGATCATGAATCAGGCAGCTTTTGCGGACGTACTGCCATACCCTCTTGGCCAAGAACAATTGGTCAATGTTGGGGGTTTCCATGACGTTGGGCGCAAACGATGCCAGCATCTCCGTCATATTTGGCAATGTTCCCGCAATGCCTCCCCACATGCCAGCGAGCATGAGGTCGGTATGCGTCCACCAGTCGCGCATCACGTGGCACCACTTTTCAGAAGCAATCCACTCTGAAACCGCCCATGATTCGCGCGCATTGATTACAGAATCAACATCGCGAACCAGGAAACGTCCAACATGGATGTCATTTGCAACCTTGAATCGCCAGGCAAGCCGATTCCGAAGGCCTTGATTGGGTGGTTCGACCACTATTTTGGCGCCCAGCGACTCCAGCGTGTCTCTCACCTCAATGGGCACGCTGTCATCCACATAAAAGCGCAACACCCAGCCAGGATAAACAACGGGCCCAGCAAGCACGTTGTCGATGGCGCCGCGCAGATAACGGGGGTTTGATCCCCATAGCGAAAAAGAAATTACATTCTTTTTGGTGGGGTTGGAAATCCATCGGGAGGGAAGCGTGCTGGGCAGTTTCCAGTTGCCAGTTTTTGCGGTATTCTGTGAATCCTTGGTCAGCAGCGTTTTGGTGCCAGCCGCCCTTGCGGCATCATAGTCACCTACACTTGATAATGAACTCGCGAGTGTGCCCAGGGCCATTGCGTTTTCAGGTGCAATCTCTAGCAATTCTCTGACACGAAATATCGCTTGGTGGTGATTTCCTGCGCGAGACAAACAAACGCCGAGATTCATCAATAACTGCACATCCTTGGGGTGGTGGGCTCTTGATGATTCAAGAACCTTTGCGCCAGAAGCTGGATCGTCAACCAAGAAAAGATAGTAACTCAGCTGAAACACCAAAGGCAGAGGCTTGATGTCTGCGTGACGGTTTATTACCGACAAAACAGCGTTGATGGCATCTGTCTTTTGGCCATTTATCCAGCAAAGTTGTGCTGTTCTATCCCAGCCGGTGGGCAGTGAAAAATTATTATTTTCCATATCTGATCTTGATATTCAAGGCAATATCGTCAGGCGGCCCTGCGAGTCCACTGTTCAAATTGCAGCCAACATCGGGCAGTGGCGGTGCGACACAAGCGCCAGCGGTGAACCCCAGTTTCGAAGGGCGCAGCGGCTCAGTCTGCCGCTGGCGTTCGTCTCGCATCCATCAGGCTCAGGGCCGACGGCTCCAAGGTGCCGCTGAGCGCCAGCAGGCGGATGCGGGCCACCAGGACGTCAATGGCCGCGGAGCGAAGGTCGCGTTCGCCCCCGGCCAGCCGCTGCTGTGCGGTCAAGACGTCCAGCATCGTGCGCGTGCCGGCCGTGCGGCCCTGTTGTGCCGAAGTCAGCAACTGCTGAAGGGCCTGGACAATTTGCCGCATGGCCGTCAGGCGGGTGGGCGCCGTGGCAATCACGCGGTGCTGGTCCTGCATGGCGAGGCGCAGGTCCAGGCGTTGTCCGTCCAGCAGTTCTCGTGCGCGCAGTTCGTCGGCTTGTGCTGCGCGCAGGCGGGCATCCAGCGTGCCGCCCGTGGACAGGGGGATGTTGATCTGCACACCCACGCTCGCCTGGCGGACCTGTTGCCCCAGCCGGTCTATCGTCTCGCTCTGGCCCTGGGACAGCTGCCCTGTCAGAATGACAATGGGTTGTTGGCGTCCCCGGGCCGCGTCCACGGCGGCCCGTGCCTGGTCGTGGCGTGACATGGCGCCGGCGATGGCCGGGTTGTGGCGTTCGGCAAGCAGCAGCCACTCGTCCAGCTCGACCATCTTCGGCAGCGCCCCGACGCCGGTCTCCGGGTTGGTGGCATCGGCGAACAGCCCGCTGGTGTCGGCCCCGGTCAGGCTGGCAACGCGGAATCGTGCGCGCTCGCGGGCCCGCTCGATCTGCTCCCGTTGCGCCACGGCGATCTCCAACCGCGCCTCGGCTTCGGCAATGTCGGTGCGTGTGCCTTGGCCGTTGGTCAGGGCCTGGTTGGCGGCCGCGAGTATGTTTCGATTGGCGGTGTTCAGCGCCTCGTTCTGCTCCCACTGGATCGCCGCTTGCAGCCCTTCTGCCCAGGCCTCGGTCAGGCGCACGCTCAGGTCGAGCTTGGCCTGGCGAATGGCGGCCTCGGTCTCCGCCACCCGGTATCGGGCAAGGTCGACCTGCGCCGCATCGGCCGGGGCCCACAAAGACTGTCGAATCGCCAGGCTCTGTGAGTTACTCCCGTAATGGCGTGAGCTTTGACCGCTGGTCGAACTGGCGGGGATGTCGATGACCGTGTCGAGGTGGTTGTAGTACTGGCCCAGCGACAGCGTCGCCTGCGGACGTAGGGCGCCGGCCGCCGCGTCGACCAATTCGCGAGCGCCGCTGGAATTGGCCATCGCCGAGCGCACCCCCGGGTCACGCGCCAAGGCCTGCTGATACAGGCTCTCAAGAGAGACTGCAGGCCGTTGCGCGGCGCCTTGGGCCTGCGCGGGCTGCGCGCCGGGTACGGCGGCCAGGAAAATCAGTGTGACGACGGTGTTGAAGCGCACGGGATCAAGCCTCGGTCAAAGACGCTGCCACACGGCGCAGCAGCGGTTGCATCCAATAGACCAGCAGCGAACGCTTGCCGGTCAGGAAGACCACATCAGCGGGCATGCCAGCGGTCAGTTCGCGTGCGCCCAGGGACGCGAAGCCCTGCGGCGTGATCATCACGCGCGCCAGGTGGTAGGGGCGCTGCGTGGCCGGGTCCAGCAGCGCGTCGGCCGAGACTGTCGTCACCTGGCCGCGCACCACCAGGTGGGGCGCTTCTGCAAAGCTGCTGAAGCGGATGTCCACGTTCTGGCCCCCGTGCACCCGATTGACCAGGTTCGGTAGCACGCGGACTTCGATGACACGGCGCTCCTCCAGCGGCACCACGTCGGCCATCTTCTGGCCTGGCTGCAGCACGGTGCCCGGCCCCGGAACGGTCAAGCCCACAATTTGCCCGCCCGCCGGGGCCTTGATCTCGGTTCGGGCCAGTTCGTTGCCAGACGCCTGCCTGAGCTCGTGCGTGGCTTCGATGTCGCGGTAAACCACCGCGATCTGATCGGCCACGTCGCGCCGGTATTCGCTGCGGCGCAAGGCGATGCGCTCGGTCAGTTCACTGATCGAGCGTGCCGCAGAGGCCGCATTGCCTTCCAGGCCCTGAATGACGGCGGACAACTCGGCCGCCTGGCGCTCCAGTTCAAGCAAGCGGTTGCGCGGCTCGAACTCCTGGGCCACCAGTGAGCGCACGTCACCAATCTGGCGCTGAAGCAGGACGAGTTGCTCGCGGCGGCTGACCAGCATTGCATTGGCGGTGGCCTGGGCCGTGCGCTGGCCGTTGATGCTCTCGGCGAGGGCTGCCACCGCAGCCGAGACTTCCGCGCGCCTGGAGGCCAGCAGGTCCTCTTGCGCACGCCACTTCTGCCGGATCAGGTGCTGGTCCGGCGCGGCTTGAAATTCAACGGGCCCCTGCATGCTGGCCGTGCCGTCCCGTTCCGCGACAAGCCGGGCCTCCTGTGCGCGCAAGGTGATGTAGCGCTCACTTGCAGACTCAAACTGAGCGCGCGCACTGCTGTCTTCGATGAGGGCCAGCACCTCGCCGGCCTTGACGATCTGGCCTTCGGCCACCAGCAGTTGCCTGACCACCCCGCCACTCAGGTGCTGCACGGCCTTGCGTTTGGTATCCACCGTCACGTTGCCAGCCGCCGGCACGCCTTCTTCAAGGGGCGCAAACGCCACCCACCCGATGACGGCCAGCAGAAGCACCGGAATCACCCACTTCAATACCGAACTGGAGACGCCAGGCTGGGGTGCCACCGGTGTGTCCAAGTCAAGGTCGACAGCCGTGTCGGTGGGGTTGGCGGTCTTCTGTGGGTAATTTGCGCGCATGACGGCGGATTCCTTCAAGGGGTTAGATCGGGGCCACAGCGTGGCGGCCGAGGGGCGCACTGGCCACGCGACCCGGGCTGGCCAGGCGCAGGCGGCCTTCATCGAGGTGGACGATATGGTCGCAAGCGGCCAGCAGCCCGGGCCGATGGGTCACGACCAGCGCAATCCGGCCCGTCGCCTTCAACTCGGTGAGCAAGGTGCGAAGAGCGCGTTCGCCTTCTTCGTCGAGGTGGGCATCGGGCTCGTCCAGCACCAGAAGCCGCGGTCGCCCGTAGATGGCACGTGCCAGGCCGATGCGCTGCAGCAAGCCGGCATTGAGCGGCAGCTTCGAATCGAACAGCGGCGTGTCGTAACCCTTGGGCAGTCGCAAGATCGCCTCATGCAAGCCCACCCGTGTGGCCGCTTCGATCACATCCGCCGGATTCGGTCGCTGCAGGCGCGCAATGTTCTCGGCCACGCTGCCGTCGAACAGCTGAATCTCCTGCGGCAGGTAGCCCACGCTCCAGGCGCCATCCTTGGTGTGCGGTGAACCCGACGGGAGGCCATCCAGGGTTACCAGGCCCTGCATCGAAGGCCAGGTGCCCGCCACCACGCGGGCCAGGGTGCTCTTGCCAGCGCCGCTGTTGCCGACCAGTGCGGTCACGCTGCCGTCCCTCAGCACCAGATTGACGCCATTCAGGATGGGCTCTTTGCGCGTGGGGGCAAAAGCGTTCACGTCGCTGAGTTCAAGGCCGCTGTGCGCGAGGGGCCGTTGCACGGGGCCAACGACGGCGGTCGGCGACACGGCGCGTGCCTTGATGCTTTCAAGGCGCCGCAACGCATCGCGGGCCTCCACGGTGCCTTGCCACTGCGAGAGCAGGGCGTCTATGGGGCCCAGTGCGCGTGAGCACAACATGTTGGCCGCCACGATGGAGCCTGCAGTCAGCTCGCCCTTGACCACCAGCCAGGCTGCCAGCCCCAGCATGAGTGACTGTTGCACCTGACGCAAGTATTGGCTGGCGCCGGTCACCAGTTGAACGCGCTCGCTGGCCTTCAGGGCCAGTTGTTGCTGCACCTGGCGCCGATCCAGCCAGTGGCGGCTCAGTGCGCGCTGCATGCCCATGGCGGCCGCACTTTCGGCGCTGCGCATCGCTGCGCCGGCCAGTGCCATTTCGCGCTGCTGGGCCTCGGTGGCCTGCGTCTGCACCTCGCCCTGAAAACGCGCTGTGGCCAAGGTAAAGGCCGCCTGCGTCACCACCAGGATGCTGGCAAAACCGGCCAGCCAGGGGTGCAGCAGATACAGCACCACGATGTACAGCGGCACCCACGGTGCCTCGAACCAGGCGATGAGACCGGGGCCGCAAAGAAAGCGCCGCAGCTTCTCGATGTCAGGCAGCACGCGCGAGGCGCTGTCCCGTGCACCCGGATCCAGGCTGGCCACGAAGGCGGCGAGCACCGCCCGGCCGCGGTAGGCCGCATCCAGACGCTGAGAAACTTGCAGCAGTGACGTTGACCGCGCCGATTCCAGCCAAGCCACCGCCAGCAGGCTGATCAGCGCAATCAAGGACACGGCCAGCAGCGTGAGCTGGTTGCCGCTGGCCATGACGCGGTCGTAGACCTGCAGCATGTAGATGGACGGCGACAGCATGAACAGGCCGATGAGGCCGCTCCATAACAAGGCCTGGGCCAGCAGGGGCCGGATGGGCGCAGCCTGCTGCCATACCGTCTGCCAATCCACCCGCTCGGCGCTGCGGGAAGCGTGGATATCGATGGTTTTGTTCATGGCCTTTGGATCGCGTCAACCTGCGTCTGTTGGGTTTTGTTGGCGTTTGCCATCACCTCTGCCACGGGCCCAAAGGCCAGTTGCACACCTTCGGACAGCACCAGCAGGTGACTGCACGCCGCCACCAGCGCTTTGCGGTGGGTTATGCACACCACCATCGCTCCGGAAGCCCGCAACTGCCCGACGGCGTTTGCCAGGGCCATTTCGCCCACGTCGTCCAGGCTGGCGTCGGGTTCGTCCAGAACCAGGAAGGTGGGCCGGCGGTAGCAGGCGCGTGCCAGTGCCAGGCGCTGGCGCTGGCCCCCCGATAGAAACGCGCCCTGAGGACCGACCCGCGTGTGGATGCCTTCGGGAAGGGTGTTGATCCAGGTGTCCAGGCCCACCAGGCGCACGGCCTCCAGAACCGCCGCCTCGTCGGCAACGTCGAAGCGTGCAATGTTGTCGGCCACCGTGCCGTCCATGACTTCCACGCTTTGCGGCAGGTAGCCCACATGGCGGCCCAACTGGTCCTTGGACCAGGTGGCCATATCAACGCCGTCCAGCCGCACCGAGCCTCGGGTGCAGGCCAAGACACCGATCAGCAGCCGGGCCAGCGTGGTCTTGCCGGCGCCGGACGGACCCACCACGGCAACCGCCTGGCCGCGCGCCACGGCAAACCGCAGGTCACGCAACAGCGGCAGGCCGTTGGCCGTCAACAGCGTGGCGTGGTCCACGGCCAAGGGCCCTTTGGGCGCGGGCAGCGGCATCTGCTCGCTGGCTGGGGTGTGGTTGCCCAGCAGGCCACCCAGGCGCCGCCAGGACAGCCTGGCGGCCTCGAACTCGGGCCAGGTCAGGGCGGCCTGCACCAGCGGGGCCACCGCGCGCGCGCCCACGATGCCCGACAGCACCAGCACGCCGCCGCTGCCGTCCAGCCGGCCTTCAAGCAGCAGCCACACAGTCAGCCCCAGCAAACCAGAGGCCAGCCCCGAACGCAGAAAGCGGTTCACGGTATAGCCCGTGCTTTGCGCCCGCGAAGCAAACGCCAACGCGCTCAAGGCGCCGTCATACTGGCGCCGCCAGCGGGTGTAGAAGCCGGCATAGGCGCCCATGGCCCACGCCGCAGGCGCCGCCTGCAGCAGCCGTTCAAAACGTGCTTGGGCGACGGCAATCGTTTGGTTGGCTTGTCGCAGGGGCGGCCCACCAGTGCGTTCTGCGGCCAGCGCCACCACCGCCTGCACGGCCGCCACGATCAGCGCAGTGGCTGCCAGCGCCGGGTGAATGGCCGCCAGGATGGCCATGGACAGCACCATCCCGGGCAGATCACAGGCGGCACGCACAAACCCTGACCTCAAAAATCGCCCCAACGCATGCAGGTCCTGCAGTGCGTTGACGCCCACAGGCTCGCCGCGCTGCAGGCTGGCCGCCATGCCGGCATGAAACGTGGTGCTGGCCAGCGCGGCCTCGAACTGGCTGCCCGCGCTGACAAGTGCCTGGTTCATGCCGCGCTGGTGCGCCTGGTTCAGGGCCAGCAGCAGCAACACCGCCAGCGTCAGCCAGGCCAGGGTGGCCGCGTCACCGGTGTCCACCACCCGTCCGTAGACCTCAAACATGTACCAAGTGGGCGCGAGCGACAGCAGTGAGCAGCCAACACCGACGAGGGCAGCTCGTCGCAGGTGAGGATAAGTTGCACGCGCCGCTTGACTGAGGTCGTCGGGCGGTAAAGCCGGGCTCTTGCCTAGATTCGGGTTCACAGGCGCATCTACCGTAGAAAGTTGATTTCTCACTTTACCTTGTTTAAAAGGCGATAGACGCTTAACATCTCCAAGATGTGAATTTTGTCTCAACTGCGGTCCTGATTGGCAACGATCCTCAGCAGGCTCACCCCGCGAGCCAGTGATCTTCTACGCTGATGGCACGATCAACACCGGAGTGCCTGCCATGCCGATGGACCGCATCCAGTTCCAGCGTGGGATGTCGTTGCCGGAGGTCCTGCGCCGCTTTGGCACGCAGGAGCAATGTGCAGCGGCGGTGAAGGCAGCGCGCTGGCCCAATGGCTTCACGTGCCCTCGTTGCGCGGGGACGGCGCACTGCACGGTACTGCACCAGGGGCGCGAGCTGTTCCAATGCAACGCCTGCCGCCACCAGACTTCGCTGATCGCCGGGACGATGTTCGCCAGCACCAAGTTGCCGCTGACGACGTGGTTCCTGGCCATCTACCTGCTCAGCCAGGCCAAGACAGGCCTTTCGGCGCTGGCACTGAAGCGCCAGATCGGCGTGAGCTATCCCACCGCCTGGCTGATGCACCACAAGATCCTGCAGACCAGGGCCCAGCGCGAGCAGGTGCACCGCTCGACGGCATGGTCCAGATCGACGACGCCTACCTCGGTGGTGAGCGCAGCGACGGCAGCACCGGGCGCGGCACCACGGGCAAGACGCCGTTCGTGGCCGCCGTCAGCGTCAACGATGCCGGTCACCCGCTGTACCTGAAGCTCACAAGCGTGTCGGCCTTCGCCAGCGAGGTCATCGGCCGCTGGGCATGCCGCCATCTCGAGCCAGGCTGCCTGGTGGTCAGCGACGGCTGGCGTGTTTTGCCGGCGTGACGAGTGCCCAGTGCCTGCACATGCCCATCGTGGTCGGTCGTGCCAAACCAAAGGAGTTGCCTGAGTTCCACTGGATCAACACGGTTCTGGGCAATCTCAAGCGCACGATCGCCGGCGCCCATCACAGCTTCAAGTTCAGCAAGCACGCTGACGCGTACCTGGCCGGTTTCGCATGCCGATTCAACCGGCGCTTCGACCTCCGGGCACTGGTCGCGCGGCTGATCGTCGACGTCACGCGCGCGAAATCCAAGCCGATGCATGTTGTCAGGCGGGCTGAGGAACGTTGCTAGTCAGGACTGCGGTTGGCATCGGACCGTTGGGGTGAGCGTTCGGCTCCCCGTGCCGCGTCTCGCGTACTCATTGGGGCATTCCTTGTGCTCGTCAGGGGGGGGCGTTGCATTGCCCCGGTCTGCGCGCGTCACTGGCGGAAGCCTGTGTAGACGCCCGGATTGCGCGACTGCCGTTGGCGTGCGCTGAGCGCGGCTGAACGCGATACGCCGCTGCAAGTTCGTGATGGACGATGAGGCGTGGCGGTGCATGCGCTCGTTTCAGATCGATCGGTTATGGGCTGGGGCGGGTGGAGCGGCATCCTGGCGTCGGATGTCATTTTTCGACACCCTTCAAGGTGATGCAGTTGCTCCGACTTCAGGAGGATCGGTGCGGCGACCCGTGGTCACCTGACCGGCAGCCGCCTCGTCCCAATCCTTGGCGGCAGTTGCGGGCCAAGCGCCGTGCTGACCTGGTTGACCGGGCCAGCGCGAACGCCACTGCGGGAGCGAATCGGTCGTCGGTCGGGCTCAGAGTCGCTTGACGCCGGTCATTTGGGGTGTCGGCCGGGCGCGCTGCACCGAAATGTGCAAAGCAGCCTGTGGTCTTGGGGCATGGGCTGGATCGACGGCGGAGGCTGGGTTCGCCCTGATCGCGTCGCTCACAAAAATGCTTGCTATCAGCTTGTTTTTCATTAAACTGCTCAGACAAATCATAGTGTGTAAAGTGATTGATTGAAGTCTTGACGGCCGATGGCGCAAAGATCCTGAGGATGGATGCGCCTGCCAACTTTTCCGCTGCATCACAGCAAACCCGGTTCCTAACCACGTCTGAGGAGTTCCGCCATGGCGACATCTGCCCCTGTTTTTTCCAACCAAACTGGTGACAAGAAAGCCGTCGCCAAGACGGAGTCCGACCTTGCGCTCAGCGCCAGCGGCCATCTGACGCTGCGCGATGCCGACGAAAATGTCAGCTCAGTGGTGGTCACTGGTGTCGTTGTCAGTAGCGTCACCTATTCAGATGCTGAGCTCGACGCCGTGGTGTCGAACGCCCAGGCGCTTGCGATGTTCAGCCTGCAGCTGAACTCGCCGGCGACCTCCACTTCTTTGGGCAACGTCGCGTGGTCCTGGGGTGGATCGGCGATGAATGCGCTGGGCCAGGACTCCTCTGTTGACCTGACCTATTCGATCGAAGCGACTGACGCGTCGGGCAATGTGGCGAGCTATTCGGTCCTCGTCCGCTTGGCCGGCACCAATGATCAGCCTACCGTGACGCTGACCGACGCCGCTGGCCACCTGGTCGAGTTGAATGGCGCTGCCGCCATTTCGGCCAGCGGCGCCCTGGTTGCTGCCGATGTCGACGTGGGCGACCAACTGACGGTCAATACGGCTTATGTTTCGGACAGCCTGGTGTGGTCTGCTGGCACGCTTGATCCCGCTGTCGGCGCCGACTTGCGGGCTGGCTTTTCGGCCACAGCCAGCGGTTGGAGCTATGGCACTTCTGCCAATCTCGACTTTCTGAGTGCGGGCGAGACCATCCACCTCAGCTTCACCGTCAGCGCCACTGACTCTAGCGGCGCAACGAACGACACGGCAGCGCCCGTGACGGTCAACATCACCATCACTGGCACAAACGATGTGCCGGTGGCGACGTTCGTCACGGCGCAGGCGGTGGTTGAAGATGCGGCTGCCCTGACTGGCCAGCTGAGCTCGAGTGACGGGGATCACAATGCCACGGTCAGCTACGCGCTGGTGGGCGATGCCATCGCCGGGCTGACGGTGAACGCCGACGGCTCGTGGAGCTTCAACGCGGGCAATGAGGCCTACCAGCACCTGGCCCAGGGTGCGACCGCCGACGTGGTGGTGAACTACAGCGTCACGGACAATGAAAACACGACCGGAAACGGCCAATTCACCATCACGGTGACGGGCACCAACGACGCACCGGTGGCGACCTTTGCCACGGCGCAGGCGGTGGCCGAAGATGCTGCCCTGACCGGCCAGCTGACCTCGACCGACGTTGATGACGGTGCCACGGCCAGCTACGCGCTGGTGGGCGACGCCATCGCCGGGCTGACGGTGAACGCCGACGGCTCGTGGAGCTTCAACGCGG
>Ga0208398_100356_pt1 | contig 34900 bp, 29 predicted proteins | sample LakWasMe79_HOW10_2_FD_183905 | JGI IMG/M metagenome (GOLD analysis project Ga0208398, IMG submission 183905) | Freshwater sediment methanotrophic microbial communities from Lake Washington under simulated oxygen tension - Sediment Metagenome... | ecosystem: Environmental > Aquatic > Freshwater >...
CGCTCTTTGGGGTCGGTCGTGGATTGCAGCAGCTGGTTCAGCAGGAAGCGCTCATTGGTGGTGGAGGCCACCTCGGCCACAAAGATCGTGTAGCCCGCGGTGACGAAGGGCTGCTTCTCGTACGACAGCACGGTGTGCATGGCGTGGCCGCCTTCATGGGCCAGCGTGAACATGGCGTCTTGCGTGTCGTTGTGGTTCAGCAGCATGTAGGGGCCTGTGCCATAAACACCGGCCACGTAGGCACCCGAACGCTTGCCTTCGTTCTCATACACGTCGATCTGCTGGCCGGCCAGGAACTTCTTGTACTTGGCGGTGTAGTCCGCCCCCAATGGGGCGACCGATTGCAGCACGGTGGCCTTGGCATCTTCATACGGGTAGGTGGCGCTGGTCTTGAAGACCGGGATGGACCCGTCGTACAGGTGGTAGCTCTCCAGGCCCAGCAGCTTCTTGCGCAGCTTGGCATAGCGCTGCAGCGGGGCGGTACCGGCACGCACGGTCTCCACCAGGTTTTTGACCACGGCGGGCGGCACGGCATTGCGGTCCAGCGCGGCGTCCAGGGTGGTGGGGAAGTTGCGCGCCTGTGCGGTAAACCAGCCCTTTTGCATGACGCCGTTGTAGATGGCGGCATAGGTGTTGGCCGTGGCCGCATAGGTGCCGATGTGGCCCAGGAACGCCTTGGCACGGTCGGCCTGGTTGTAGTTGGTCTCCAGCAGCGACTGGTAGTTGCCGGGGGACAGCGTCACTTCCTTGCCGTCGGCCAGCGTGACCTTGGGGAACTTGATGTCGGACGTGGACAGCTCCTGGTAGGTGGCCGCCGGGGTCTGGTTCAAGCGGGCGGAGAGAGACAGCAGCTTTTCGCCCGCCTCGTCCAGCACATGCTGCTGCTGGCGGTATTCATCCAGAATCGTGAACTTGTAGGGCGCCAGCGCCGGTGTGTCGCGGATCCACTGCTCCATGGTGGCCTGCGGAATCTTCAGCAGCTCGGGCGTGAACCAGGCGGTGGCCGTACCAAATTTGGCAAACACCGCACCCACGCGCTGGAACTTTCCGCCCACATCCTGGTTGCGCGTGTCCACGTCGCGCTGCAGTTGCGGGTAGCGGTAGACCTTGTACTCCAGCATGCCAATCTCGTCATACGCCTGGTAGGCGCTGAGCACGGCCGCCGGGCCATTCTTCAACGAACCCTTGCGCGCGACAAAGGCGTCCATCTTGGCCTCGATGTCTTTCATGGCCGCTTCCCACGCGTCCCAACTTCCGTAAATGGGCGAGAAGTCCCACTTGTACTGGGCCGCGATGTCAGCACGGTTCTGCGTGGTGGGCTTGGGGGCGCTGGCGGCCAATGCGCTGGTGGCAAACAGCAAGTGGACGGCTGCCGCAATGGTGCTCATCATGGAAATTCTCATGGTCTTGTCATCCCGGAAGTAGATTAAAAAAGGCCGCTCGTAAGCGGCCCAGTTTAGCGAGTTGGCGTGCCCTTATTTGCCGCCCGGAATCTTGCCTTCCACGCCCTTGACGTAGAAGCTCAAGCCCCCCAGGAACTTGTCGTCGGCCACGGCGTCCTTGGCCAACTGCTCCTTGCCGGTGTTGTCGACGATGGGGCCCTTCCAGATGACGAAGGTTCCGTCTTTCAGACCCTTCTTGACTTCTTCGACCTTGGCCTTGGTTTCAGCGGGCACGTCTTCGGCAATGGACACGATGTCAATCGCGCCCTCTTTCACGCCCCACCAGCTTTGCGTGGAGGCGTTCTTGCCTTCCAGCGCGTCCTTGGTGGCTTTGATGTAGTACGGGCCCCAGTTGATGACAGCGGACGCCAGGTGGGCCTTGGGGCCGTAGGCGGTCATGTCGGAATCCCAGCCAAAGGCGCGCTTGCCCTTGTCCTGCGCGGTCTTCAGCACGGCAGGCGAGTCGGTGTTCTGGAACAGCACGTCGGCGCCGCCATTGATCAGGCTGGTGGCGGCTTCGGTTTCCTTGGGTGGGTTGAACCACTCGTTGACCCACACGACCTTGGTCTTGACCTTGGGATTGCTGCTCTGCGCGCCCAGCGTGAAGCTGTTGATGTTGCGGATGACTTCAGGAATTGGCACCGAGGCCACCACGCCCAGCGTGCCGGTCTTGGTCATCTTGCCGGCAATCACGCCCGCCATGTACGCGCCCTCATACGTGCGGCTGTCGTAGGTGCTCATGTTCTCGGCGGTCTTGTAGCCGGTGGCGTGCTGGAAGTTGACGCCCTTGGTGTCGGCGGCGACCTTGAGCATGGGCTCCATGTAACCGAAGGTGGTGCCGAAAATCAGCTTGTTGCCCTGGCTGGCCATGTCGCGGATGACGCGCTCGGCGTCTGCAGACTCGGGGACGTTCTCCACGAACGACGTGACGACCTTGTCACCGAATTCCTTTTCCAGCGCCTTGCGGCCGTTGTCGTGCGCAAAGGTCCAGCCGCCGTCGCCGACCGGGCCGACATAGGCGAATGCGATCTTCAGCGGCTCGGCCTTGGGAGCAGGCGCGGAGGCCACGGGTGCGGGGGCAGAGGCAGGTGCGGCCACCGGCTCTTCCTTCTTGCCGCAGCCCACCAGCGCAGCGCTGGCCACGGCCGTCAGGGCTGCAATTTTCAGTAATGCGCGTTTTTGCAAATCGGTCATGTCAGTTCTTTCTTAAAAACTTGGGGTTGCAGGAAAAAAATTCAGCGCTGAAGCTGAGGAAAACTAGGAACCTGGGTAAAACGGCTTTCCAATGGCAGCTGGCATATTAATCCGTATCCAGCGCGGATTGCGCGAGATCAGGGCCAAAACCACAATGGTGGCCACGTAAGGCAGCATGCTCAGGAACTGGCTGGGCACCTCCACCCCGATGCCCTGCAAATGGAACTGCAGCATGGTCACACCACCAAACAGATAAGCACCAAGCAATACCCGTGCCGGGCGCCAGGTGGCAAAGGTGGTCAGCGCAAGTGCAATCCAGCCCTTGCCCGAGACCATGCCCTCGACCCACAGCGGCGTGTAGACGATGGAGATGTAGGCACCGGCCAGCCCGCACAGCGCGCCACCCAGCGTGACTGCGCCCAGACGGATCCAGCGCACGGGGTAGCCCAGGGCGTGCGCCGATTCGGGGCTCTCACCCACGCTGCGCAAGATCAGCCCCGAGCGGGTGCGGTACAGAAACCAGATCAGCGCCAGCGCAAACAGCACCGTCAGGTAGACCAGCGGATGCTGGCGAAACAGCGCCGGGCCGATCAGCGGAATGTCGGACAGGAATGGAATCGCAAAGCTCGGCCGCTCGGGGATTTTCTCCTGCACATAAGCGATGCCGGCAAAGGCCGAGAAGCCCGCACCAAACAGGCTCAGCGCCAGGCCGGTGGCGTACTGGTTGGTGTTGAGCCAGATCACCAGCATGCCGAAGATGGCGGCCATCAGCGCGCCCGCGCCCATGCCGGCCAGAAAACCCATGGTGTCGCTGCCGGTGTGCACCACGGTGGCGAAGCCGGCAATGGCGGCGCACAGCATCATGCCCTCGGCGCCCAGGTTGACGATGCCGGCCTTTTCGTTGATCAACAGGCCCAGCGAGGCGATGGCCAGCACGGTGCCGGCGTTCAGCGTGGCGGCGATCAGCAGTGCGTAGGATTCCATTATTTGTTCCCCCAACGCAGACGGTAATTGACCAGCGTGTCGCACGCCAGCAAGCTAAAGAGCAGCAGCCCCTGAAACACGCCCGTCAGTGACTTGGGCAGCCCCAGGCGGGACTGGGCCAGCTCGCCACCGATGTAGAACATGCTCATCAGCAGCGCAGAAAACACCATGCCCACCGGGTGCAGCCGCCCCACATAGGCGACGATGATGGCGGCAAAACCATAGCCGGCCGGCACATAGGGCGTGAGCTGCCCAATCGGCCCGGCCACCTCCAGCGCACCAGCCAGACCGGCCATGCCACCAGACACCAGCAGGGCAGTCCATAGCGCACCGCGCGACGAGAAGCCAGCGTAGCGTGACGCGGCCGGTGCCAGCCCCCCCACCTGTTGCGCAAAGCCGGAACGGGTGCGAAACAGAAACACCCAGACCCCGGCCACACCCAGCAACGCAAACACCACACCGATGCTGACCCGCGAGCCATCGAACAGGCGCGGGATGCGGGTGACGGCTTCGAAGCTTTTGGTCTGCGGAAAGTTGTAGCCGTTGGGGTCTTTCCACGGGCCAAACACCAGATAACCCAGCACCTGCACAGCCACATAGACCAGCATCAGGCTGACCAGGATTTCGTTGGCGTTGAATTTGTCGCGCAGCAGTGCCGTCAGACCGGCCCAGGCCATGCCGCCGAGAACGCCGGCCAGCAGCAGGGCCGCAACGATCCAGCCACCGGTGGTCTTGTTTGCCAGCAGCGCCACGCCGCTGGCGGTGATGGCGCCCAGCACGTATTGGCCTTCGGCGCCAATGTTCCACACATTGGAGCGAAAGCACACGGCCAGCCCCAGGGCAATCAGCAACAGCGGCGTGGCCTTGACCACCAGTTCGCCCACGGCATAACCGCTCTTGATGGGTTCCCAGAAAAACACCTGCAGGCCGCGCACGGGGTCCTTGCCCAACAGCGCAAACAAAATCACACCAATGACCACGGTGCACGCCAATGCCAGCAGCGGCGAGCCGTAGCTCCAGGCCGACGAGGGCTGCGGCCGCGCTTCAAGCCTAAGCCGCGCCATGCTGCACCTCCGCCGCGTCTTCTTCCCACAGGCCACTCATCCACTCGCCAATTTTTTCCACAGTGGCCTCCGCCAGGGGTACCGAGGGCGACAGCTTGCCGCGTGCAATCACATGCAGGCGGTCGCACACCTCAAACAATTCGTCCAACTCCTCACTGACCACCAGCACGGCGCAGCCGGCGTCGCGCAGCGCCAGAATCTCGCCCCGGATCTGCGCTGCCGCGCCCACATCCACACCCCAGGTGGGTTGCGACACGATCAGCAGCTTGGGGTTGGCATCGATCTCGCGGCCGACAATAAACTTTTGCAGATTGCCGCCCGACAGCGAGCGCGCCGCCGCCGTGGGGCCATTGGCCTTGACCTTGTATTCCTTGATCAGCCGCGCCGCATGGGCTTCCAGCTGGCGGACGCGAATCCAGCCCCCGGCGAAGCGCGGCATGGAGATGGACTCGGTGCGCGTGAGCAGCAGGTTGTGCGCCAGGCTCAGCGTGGGCACGGCGCCGCGCCCCAGGCGCTCCTCGGGCACAAAGTGCAGGCCCATCTTGCGGCGACGCCCCGGGTGCATGTGCGACACGTCGACCGAACCCATGTGGATGCTGCCCCGCGGCGAGCGGCAGTCTTCGCCCGACAGCGCATACAGCAGTTCTTTCTGGCCGTTGCCGGAGACCCCGGCAATGCCTACGACCTCGCCACAGCGCACGTGCAGGTGGATGTCGTGCAGGTCGACCCCAAACTGGTCCTCGCGCTCCAGGCTCAGACCCTTGACGTGCATGACCGCCGCCCCGGCAACATTGGCGGCACGCTCCAGCAACGGCGGCTCGGCACCAATCATCAGCCGCGACAGCGACGCGTTGGATTCTTCCTGCGGGTTGCACACCCCGGTGACCTTGCCGCCGCGCAGCACGGTGCAGGCGGTGCAAAGCTCGCGGATTTCATGCAGCTTGTGGCTGATGTACAGAATGCTGCAGCCCTCGCTGGACAATTTCTTCAGCACCACAAACAGCTTCTCGACGGCCTGCGGCGTCAGCACCGAGGTTGGCTCGTCCAGGATCAGCAGCTCGGGGCGGGTCAGCAGAGCGCGGATGATTTCCACCCGCTGCATCTCGCCCACGCTCAAAGTGTGCACGGGCCGGGCCGGGTCAATGTCAAGCCCGTATTCGGTGGCCTTGCCAACGATGGCGGCGGTGACCTGCTCCAGCGAACTGCGCGTCAGCCCCAGCCACACGTTCTCGGCCACGGTCATGGTGTCGAACAGATTGAAGTGCTGGAACACCATGCTGATGCCGTTGGCCCGCGCCTCCTTGGGGTTGCGGATAACGATCTCCTGGCCGTTGATGCGCACCTGGCCTGCATCGGGCTTGACCGAGCCGTAGATGATCTTCATCAGCGTGGATTTGCCGGCGCCGTTCTCGCCCAGCACGGCGTGGATTTCGCCGGGCATCACGGTCAGCGATACGTCACTGTTGGCGATGACGCCGGGGTAGGCCTTGGTGATGCCGGTTAACTGAAGTCTGGGGACTGTCATGCTGCTGCGGGTTTCATTCTTTTTTCAGGGCTGCTGCGACCGACTTTACACGCTCGCGCAACCAGCGCCCGGCGGCGGAAGTGTGGGTGCGCTCATGCCAGAGCTGGTAGTACATCATGCGGGGAAACTCCATGGGGCAGGCAAGCACCACCACTGGCAGCGTGTCCACAAAGCGCGCGCAATACTGCCGCCCCGTGGTCAACACGAGCAAGGTTGATGCCACCATGGACGGGATCTGCCCAAAATACGGGCAGCGCGCGGCGATGTGGCGCTGCAACCCCAGGCTGGCCAGGTGGTCGTCGATCACGCCACGGGCACCGGGGTGCGTGGCCGCGGGCGCAATGTGCTCGGCCTGCAGCCATGAGGCCTGGTCCCAGCCCCGGCGCACCGCCGGGTGTTTCTTGGACACCAGGCACACCACCTCGTCACCAAACAGGCGACCCAGGTGCAGTTCCTGCGGTGGCGCCGGCCAGTTGCCAACCACCACATCCACCTCGCCCTGGGCCAACTGGGCGCGGTAGTCGGTGGCACCGGACAGCGGATGGATCTCGATCTGCGTCAGCGGCGCCTGCGATTTGATCTGCGCCACCAGCTGGGGCAGGAACAGCGGGTCGAGGTAGTCGCTGGCCGCCACGCGAAAGGTGTTGCGGGCGCTGGCCGGCTCAAAGCCGCGGGCGTCGGAAAACAGCATCTCGGCACTGCGCAGGATGTGGCCGGCGGGCTCCAGCATGCGCAGCGCGGCATCGGTGGGCACCATGCCCGAGCCGGAACGCACCAAAAGTGGATCCCCGGCAAAATCACGCAGGCGTTTGAGCGCGCTGCTCACCGCCGGCTGGTGCATGCCCAGGCGGATGGCGGCTTTGGAAACGCTGCGTTCAGTCAACACGGTGTGAAGGACCCTGATCAAATGAAGGTCTATCTTGTCGAACAGCGATTGGTCTCTCATACGGTCATGTCGATTTGTGTCATATCCTAATGCGTATGAAGTCCGGGTCGCTAGCGAATTACCCTCCCGCACAAGGAAGAGCCCATGAACACCAAACCCCTGCGATTTTTCCGGCGCGGAGAGATCGTAACCCTGCCCGCCGTTGACCCCAGCCGCACCCTGCTGGAAGTGCTGCGCGAGGACCTGCACTGCACCGGCACCAAGGAGGGCTGTGGCGAAGGCGACTGCGGCGCCTGCACCGTGGTCGTCGCCGAGGCCGATGGCGACCAGCTGAAATACAGCGCCATCAACAGCTGCATCCGCCTGGCGCACTCGGTGGACGGCATGGCGCTGTGGACGGTGGAAGACCTGGCACAACCTGACGGCAGTCTCCACCCGGCGCAACAGGCCATGGTGGACTGCCACGGCTCGCAATGCGGCTTTTGCACGCCCGGCTTTGTCATGAGCCTGTTTGGCCTGTACCAAGCCCAGCAGGGCCTGGCCATTTCCCGTGACCAGGCCCAGGCTGCGCTGTCGGGCAATCTGTGCCGCTGCACCGGTTACCGCCCGATTGTGGACGCCGCGCAGGCCATGCAGGCATTCCCCCGCGCCCAGGTCAACGAGGCGGAAGTGCTATTAACTTTGGAGCGCATAGTCCATATTCCACTAGGGCTAGAGGCCGATTCTTCATATATGTCTCCACGCACGCTGGCCGAATTGCTACGCCAGCGCGCCCGCCACCCCGATGCACAGTTGGTGGCCGGCTGCACCGATGTCGGCCTATGGGTCACCAAGCAGCACCAGCAGTTTGCCAAGGTGCTGGATGTGACCCAGGTGGCCGAACTGCGCCGCGTCGAAGACTACCCGCACCACATCGCCATCGGCGCTGCCGTCACGCTGACCGACGCCTTTGCCGCGCTGGTGGCGGACCGGCCGCAACTGGCCGAATTCGCCCACCGCTTTGCCGGCCTGCCCGTGCGCAACAGCGGCACGCTGGGTGGCAACGTGGCCAACGGCTCGCCGATTGGCGACACCATGCCGCTGCTGATTGCGCTGGGCGCCAGCGTGGTACTGATGCGCCAGAGCGGCAAGAAACTCGCCCACCGCGAGCTGGCACTGGAAGACCTGTACACCGGCTACCGCACCAACGTGATGGCCAAGGACGAGATGCTGGCGTGGATCAAGGTGCCCAAGGCCACGGCCACTGAACGGACCCGTGTTTACAAGATCTCCAAGCGCTTCGAAGACGACATCTCCGCCGTTTGCCTGGGCCTCAGCCTGCACATCGAACAGGGCACCGTGCGCAAGGCGTCCATTGGCGTGGGCGGCGTGGCAGCCACCCCGGTGCGCGCGCGCAAGACCGAGGCGGCGTTGACCGGCAAGCCCTGGACCCAGGCCACCATCGACCAGGCCATGGCTACCCTGCGCCAGGAATTCACGCCGATTTCCGACATGCGCGCCACCGGCGCCTACCGCAACACGGTGCTGTGCAATCTTCTGCAGCGCTTCTGGCTGGAGAGCCAAGGCGGTGCCCTGACCGACCTGCGGCAACTGGCGCCTACCGGCGCAGGCGAGGTGGCAGCATGAGCCCCCAGCCCATCAGCGCTTCAACGCCGGCTGCCGGTGTCTCCCGCCCGCACGAAAGTGCGGTGGCCCAGGTGGCCGGTGCCGCCACTTACGTGGACGACATCCCCGAAGTGCGGGGCACGCTGCACGCCGCACCCATCCTCTCCACCGTGGCGCATGGCCGACTGCTGGGCGTGGACGCCACGGCAGCACGGGCCATGCCCGGTGTGGTGGACGTGGTACTGGCCGCAGACATTCCGGGCGACCCCATGCTGGCCGCATTTGCCGGCGACGAGCCGGTGTTTGCCCGTGACACCGTGCAACACATCGGCCAGGTGATTGGCCTGGTGGTTGCCAAGACCGTGATGCAGGCACGCCGCGCCGCGCGCAAGGTGCAGCTCAGCATCGAGGCCCTGCCCGCCGTGCTGACGGTGCAGGAGGCGCTGAAGGCCCAAAGCTATGTGCTGCCCCCGGTCTTTGTGCGCCGGGGCGATGCCGATGCCGCGCTGGCCACATCCCGACACCGGCTGGACGGCACGCTGGAAGTGGGCGGCCAGGAACACTTTTACCTGGAGGGCCAGATTGCCTATGTGCTGCCGCAGGAGCAAAACCTGTGGGTGGTCCATAGCAGCACACAGCACCCCGGCGAGGTGCAGCACTGGGTGGCGCACGCGCTGGGTCTGGACAGCCACGCCGTGCGCGTGGAGTGCCGGCGCATGGGCGGCGGCTTTGGTGGCAAAGAGACCCAGGCCGGCCACCTGGCGGTGTGGGCCGCCATTGCCGCCCACAAGCTGCGCTGCCCGGTGAAGCTGCGCCTGGACCGCGACGACGACTTCATGGTCACCGGCAAGCGCCACCCGTTTGCCTATGCGTACAGCGCCGGCTTTGACGACAGCGGCCGCCTGACCGCGCTTAAGGTTCAGATGGCCGTCAACTGTGGCTTCAGTGCCGACCTGTCCGGCCCCGTGGCCGACCGCGCCATCTTCCACACCGACAACGCCTACTACCTCCAGGACGTCGACATCGCCTCCTACCGCTGCAAGACCAACACCCAGAGCCACACGGCCTTTCGCGGCTTTGGCGGACCGCAGGGCGTGATCCTGATCGAGACCCTCATGGGCGACATCTCCCGCCAGCTGCGCCTGGACCCGCTGGACGTGCGTCTGCGCAACCTGTACAGCGACGAGGCGATTGCAGGCAGCAGTGAGAAGCGCGACACGACGCACTACGGCATGCGTGTGGAAGACAACATCCTCCAGCAACTGCTATCAAAACTGGAGCAGACTGCGCAGTATCGACGAGGGCGGGAGGCCGTTTTTGCCTGGAACGCTGCCAATCCCATCATCAAGCGCGGCCTGGCCATCACGCCGGTCAAGTTCGGCATCAGCTTCACCGCCACGCTGTTCAACCAGGCCGGTGCACTGGTGCACGTTTACACCGACGGCAGCGTGCAGGTCAACCATGGCGGCACCGAGATGGGCCAGGGCCTGAACACCAAGGTGGCGCAGATCGTGGCCGACGAGTTGGGCGTGCCCTTTGACCGCGTGCTGTGCACGGCCAGCGACACCAGCAAGATCCCCAACGCATCGGCCACGGCGGCATCGGCCGGCACCGACCTCAACGGCCGTGCCGCCCAGTTTGCCGCCCGCCATGTGCGCGACAACCTGGCAGCCTTTGTGTGCGGGCTGGACGGTTGCGGCGCCGGTGCCATCCGCTTTGAGGGCGGACAGGTGATTTCGCCCAGCACGACGCGCAGCTTCAATGACGTGGTCAGCATGGCCTACGCCAACCGCATCCAGCTGTGGAGCGACGGCTTCTACCGCACGCCCAAGATCCACTACGACAAGACCACCCTGACCGGCCGGCCGTTCTATTACTTCGCCTATGGTGCGGCCTGCACCGAGGTCGCCATCGACACCCTGACCGGCGAGAGCCGCGTGCTGAAGGTCGACATCCTGCACGACGTGGGCCGCAGCATCAATCCGGCCATTGACATCGGCCAGATCGAGGGCGGCTTTGTGCAGGGCATGGGCTGGCTGACGACTGAGCAACTGGTGTGGAACGACAAGGGCTATCTATCGACCCACGCCCCCAGCACCTACAAGATTCCGACGGCCAGCGACGTGCCGCAGCACTTCACGGTCGACCTGTGGCCCGAGCCGAATCGCGAGGACAACGTGTTTGGCAGCAAGGCCGTCGGCGAGCCACCGTTCATGCTGGCCATCAGCGTGTACGAGGCGCTGCGCGATGCGATTGCATCGGTGGGGGATGGCAGGCCGGTGCGGCTGACGGCACCGGCGACTGCGGAGAATGTGCTCAAGGCGCTGGCGGGGTAAGGTCAGGTCATGACGCAGTTCCTTGCGAACAATGGCTGCTGCATGACGCCGCTTTTGTTTTGAGGAGAAGGGGCTCAGAGGCAGCATAGCAACGGGTTTGCGGTCATCATCGACGGCGACCATCGTGAAAGAGCAACTGTTGGCATCTCGCATGGCTTGCGTGCGGATGTCCTCGGCCATAACCTTGATGTCAACTTCCATGGACGAAGTCCACTTGTGATTGATCGAAGCAAGAGATGTGACGACCATGAACATTGCCAGAAAAATTGGCCATATCAGGTGTCATCAGCACCGTCATTGTCAATTCATGGGCAGGAAGGTTCAAAGGCCGTGCTGGTGAAATCCTTGGGGCCGCAAAATTCGTGTTGTCGCCCGCAGAAGTTGGCTGCCCTGTTGCCACGCAAGGATTATTGCACTGCCTGGACTAATCGCGTTTACTGGCAATCAAGGACTTGACCCGAGGTGCCCGTACCGACGGCCGATTGGCTTCGGCCTGCGCCAGGGGTTTCACCTCTTGCACGGTCGCCAGGCAGCGCCGCGTCAGGTCCTGATAGGTCTCGGTGCCGGTTCGCTTCCAGGCAATTTCTTCGTCCTTCAATGCGCGTATCAGTTTGGCGGGAACGCCGGCCACCAGGGTCTGCTCTGCCACCTTCATGCCCGCAGGAACAAAAGCACAGGCGGCCACGATGGCACGCTGCCCGATCTCGGCCTCGTCCATCACCACAGCATTCATGCCCACCAGCGCATCGCGGCGCACAGTGCAACTGTGCAGCACCGCGCCGTGGCCGATGTGGCCGTTTTCTTCGACCAGCGTGTCCTGCTGCGGAAAGCCATGCATGACGCAGTTGTCCTGCACATTGGCACCGGCGCGCAGCACGATGCGACCGAAGTCACCGCGCAGGCTGGCGTTGGGGCCGACGTAGCAGTTGGGGCCGATGTGCACGTCGCCAATCAACACGGCGGTGGGATGCACATAGGCACTGGGGTGCACCACAGGGATGACTCCTTCAATGGAATAGCAAGGCATGTGCGTTACGTGCGCTTGGCAACCAGGGTCAGGATGTCGTAACTCGCCACCAACTCGCCAAGCTGGTTGGTCACTTCCACATCCCACGCCACCACGCCCTGGCCCACGCCTTTGGCGTCCACCTTGTTGCGGTCGATCTTGCGCTTGGCCGTCAAGCGGGCCTGGATGGTGTCGCCAATGCCCACCGGTTTAACAAACCGCAACGTGTCCAAACCGTAGTTGGCAAGTACCGGGCCGGGCGCCGGAGACACAAACAAACCAGCTGCTGCCGACAGCACAAAGTAGCCGTGTGCAATGCGCTTGCCAAACGGCGAATCTTTGGCCGCCACTTCGTCAAAGTGCATGTAAAAGTAATCGCCCGAGATGCCGCCGAAGGCCACGATATCGGCCTCGCCCACGGTGCGGCGGTGCGTCAGCAGCGAGTCGCCGATTTTCAAATCTTCGAAGTAGCTGCGGAAGGGGTGCACGGCTGTGTCGTTTACCCGGGCACCGCGCACATGTTCGCCGGTAACAGCGGCCAGCATACTGGGAGAACCCTGCACCGCCGCGCGTTGCAGATAGTGCTTTACCGCACGCAGGCCGCCCAGTTCTTCACCGCCACCCGCACGTCCCGGGCCACCGTGCTTGAGCGTGGGCAGCGGCGAGCCGTGGCCCGTCGATTCGACGGCCGATTCACGATCCAGAATATGCAGACGGCCGTGCCACGCGGCCATGGCGGGAATGGCCTTTGCGGCCACTGCCGTGTCGTGCGTGACCAGGGTGGCCACCAGACTGCCCTGACCGCGCGCGGCCAAGGCCAGTGCTTCATCCAGGTCTTCGTAGGCCATGACAGTGCTGACCGGGCCAAAGGCCTCGATGGTGTGCACACCATTTACATCCATGGGCTTGCGGCAGGCCAGCAGTGTCGGCGCGCAGAAGGCGCCATTGGCTGCGCCTTCGCCAACCCAATCTTGCTTGCCTGCGTAGACCAGTTCTGCATCCTGACGCAGCAGCGCAATGCGTTCGGCGACGTCGGCCTGTTGCGCGTGCGAGGCCAGTGGCCCCATGCGTACACCTTCGACGGACGGATCACCCACGCTGGTTTTTGCCAGACGCACGGCCAGTTTTTCACACACGGCATCGAGGTGTTTGGCCGGCACGATGGCGCGGCGAATGGCGGTGCACTTCTGCCCTGCCTTGACTGTCATCTCGCGCGCAACTTCTTTCACAAACAGTTCGAACTCCTCGTCGTCCGGGCTGACGTCCGGACCGAGGATGGCGCAGTTGAGCGAGTCGGCTTCTGCGTTGAAGGGGATGGAGTTCGCAACCAGATTTGTGTTCACACGCAGGCGCGCCGCGGTATCGGCCGAGCCGGTAAAGGTGACCACATCGGCGCCATTCAAACGGTCCAGCAAATCCCCCGTTCCGCCGATCACCAGCTGCAAGCTGCCTTCAGGCAGGATGCCCGATTGCACGATCAACCGCATGGCCGCTTCCGTCAGGTAGCTGGTGGCGCTGGCCGGTTTGCCAATGCAGGGCATGCCCGCCAGAAAGCTGGGTGCAAACTTTTCCAACAGTCCCCAGACCGGAAAGTTGAAGGCGTTGATATGCACGGCCAGCCCACCACGGGGCACCAGTACATGGGTGCCGGAGAAGCCACCCTTTTTGCCAATCGCGAACGCCGGGCCTTCATGCACCAGGTTGCCGGAAGGCAACTCATTGCTGCCAATGGAGGCGTAGGCAAACAGGGTGCCGGCGCCACCGTCGATATCGATCCAGCTGTCAACCCTGGTGGCACCGGTGTGGGCCGACACCTCATACAGCTGTTCCTTGTGCTCCATCAGGTACTTCGCCAGCGCTTTGAGGCGCTGGGCACGTTCCTGAAAGTCCATGGCCATCAGGGCGGGCAGGCCCTTGCGGCGCGCATGTTCCACCGCCTCGCCAAAGTCGAGTGTGTCGGCATGGGTATGTGCCACGGTGGCACCGTTGACGGCGCTGCGCAGCGCGCTGGCGGCTTGCGTGCCCTGCCAGCGGCCGCCGATATAGCTTTGAAGAATCTGGGTCATGGTGTCTTTAGAAAATGGGATTAGCGTTCGTCGAAGCTGATGGTCACGGCTTCGGACGTGGGGCGCGACTGGCACGAGAGCACAAAGCCTTTGTCGGTCTCCCAACTTTCCAGACCGAAGTTCTTGTCCATGGCCACGCTACCGGTCATCACCTTGCAGCGACAGGTGGCGCAGACGCCACCCTTGCAGGAAAACGGCAGGTCCAGGCCCGCGGCCATGGCCACGTCCAGCACATGCTCATCGGGGTTCATGTGCAGCGCGTGCGACTTGCCGTCCAGCACCACGGTGAGGGCCACCTTGCCGCCTGCGGGCAGTTTGAGTTTGGCCACAGCTGCTTGACGCGCCTCGGGGGTGAGGGTCTCCAGCACCGGCGAGGTAAAGCGCTCAGTGTGGATTTGTTTGGCCGGCACACCGGCAGCCAGCAAGGCCTTTTCTGTCACTTCGATCATCACCTCGGGGCCACAGATAAACACTTCATCCATGCTGGCCACGGGCAGCAGCGTGTCAATGATGCTTTGCACCTTTGCAGCGTCGATGCGGCCTTGCAGCAGATCCACCTCTTGAGCTTGGCGCGAGAGGATGTGGATCAAGGTCAGGCGGTCTGCAAAACGGTCTTTCAGGTCTTGCAGAGCTTCGTTGAACATAACCGAGCTCATGCTGCGGTTGCCGTAGACCAGGGTGAACTTGGAATCGGGCTGGTCTTCCAGCGTGCTGGCCATGATGGACAGAATCGGCGTGATGCCGGAGCCCGCAGCAAACGCTACTCGGTGAAGGGCGCGCGGGCGCTTCGAGACAAAGCGGCCGTCAGGCGGCATCACCGACAGGGAGTCGCCGGCCTTCAGGCTGTTGGCAGCCCAGTTGGAAAATACGCCACCCTCCATCGGGCGAATGCCCACCACCAGTTCACGGCATCGCTTGAGGTGGCTGTGTGTGGAGCAGATGGAATAGCTGCGCCGTACGTCGGCTCCGTTGATCTGGTGGCGCAATGTCAGGTACTGGCCGGGCTGAAAGTCAAAGCGCTCCAGCAGGTCTTCGGGCACATTGAGGGCAATTGCGACCGAGCCAGCCGCCTCGGGGCTGACGCGGGCAACGCGCAAATCGTGAAAACGGGATGATGCAGTCATGGTGGGGGCGGGTAGGAATGGGGGTTAATAGGGTTTGAAGTAATCAAACGGTTCCATGCACTTCAAGCATCGGTACAAGGCCTTGCATGCGGTGGAGCCAAAGTGCGATATTTCGGTGGTGTTGTCGGAGCCACACTGCGGGCAGGTCACGCTGTCAACCTGACCTAGACCCTTGCGCGGTGCAAAGGCAATCACACTGTTACCGGTGGGCGAGGCGCAGGCGCTTTTCACCGGCGGAGCAATCCCGTAGGCGCGCAGCTTCTCGCGCCCCTCTGGCGTCAACCAGTCGGTGGACCAAGCCGGTGCCAGTTGCGTGATGACGCGTGCGGCCACACCGGCGCGCGACAACGCGCTGACCACATCGTCTTCCATCTGGCTCATGGCCGGACAGCCGCTGTAGGTTGGGGTGATCACCACCTCCAGCCCCTGCGGCCCTTTGCGCACAGCGCGCAGAATGCCCATCTCGCGCAGGTTCACCACCGGGATTTCCGGGTCGGTCACTTCCTCCAGCAATTCCCAGATGGCATGGTGTTCCTGGGCTTCCTGGCTTTGCGCCAGCGGGCCGTCCGGCAATGCGCCGGGTACCAGCGGCAGCGCGGTGGATGGTGCACGCAGGGACATGCTTGTTACCAAACGGCCTCGGGGTGCGCGCGTGCCAGGCTTTGCATTTCTGCCAGCACAAAGCCCAGATGCTCGGAATGCACGCCGTGTTTGCCTGTGGTGACAAAACCGCTGCTGGACGGGACTTTCAGGGTGGCGGCCTGCAGGGTATCGCTCACCATGGCTTCCCATTCAGCCTTAAATGCTGTTACATCAACACCGGCGCCGGTCTTGACGGCGGCGGTTTCCATGGCGCTGGCCGTCCAGAACTCCTGGGTAAAGGGCATCAGGTAATCAAAGGCGGCTTGCATACGGGCATGCGATGCGTCCGTGCCATCGCCCAGACGCAGCACCCAGTCGTGCGCGTGACGCAAGTGGTACTGCACTTCCTTCAGCGACTTGGAGGCAATCGCGGCAAGCTGCGCATCGCTTGAAGCCTTCAATGCAGACCAGGCCTGCACCATCAGTGCGCTGTACAAAAAGTTGCGCGCGATGGTGACCGCATAGTCGCGGTCCCCACGGGATGTCGGCAGGATCGCGGTGCTGTGTGGCAGTTCCAACAACGTGTAATTCTTGAACTCCGGCACGTCACGGAAATATGCCAGCAGGTCTTCGCTGCTCTTGCCATCCTTGCGCACGGTGGACACGTGCTGGTACAGCAGGCGGGCCTGGCCGATCAGATCGAGCGCATTGTTGGCCAGCGCCAGGTCTTCTTCAATGATGGGGCCGTGGCCACACCACTCGGCGTTGCGCTGGCCGAGAATGAGCGCGTTGTCTGCCAAATGCAGCAGGTAGTCTTGGTAGCCGGCCATTACATGTGCCCCACTTCTTCAGGGATGTCATAGAACGTAGGGTGGCGGTAGATCTTGTCTGCGGCCGGCTCGAACAGCGCGTCTTTGTCTTCCGGTGCGCTGGCGGTGATGGACCTGGAGGGCACCACCCAGATGCTCACGCCTTCCTGTCGGCGAGTGTAGACATCGCGTGCCATTTGCAGGGCGTGCTGCGCATCCGACGCATGCAGGCTGCCGCAGTGCTTGTGCTCCAGACCCTGTTTGCTGCGGACAAATACTTCCCAAAGGGGCCAGTCTTTCAATGCTGTCGTGCTCATGCTGCTTCCTTTTGCGCTTGGGGTTGGTGTTTTTTGGCATAGGCCAGGGCCGCATCGCGCACCCATTGGCCGTCATCGTGGGCCTTGACGCGGGTCGCCAGGCGCTCTTTGTTGCAGGGTCCGTTGCCGTTGACGGTGCTCCAGAACTCGTCCCAGTCGATCTGGCCGTAGTCGTAGTGTTGGCGCTCTTCGTTCCATTTCAGGTCCGGGTCGGGTAAGGTCACACCCAGCACACGCGCCTGCGGTACGGTGGCGTCGATGAACTTCTGGCGCAGGTCGTCGTTGCTGATGCGTTTGATACCCCAGCGCATGGCCTGCTCGCTATGCGGGCTGTTGGCATCCGGTGGTCCGAACATGGCCAGGCACTTCCACCAAAAGCGGTTCACCGAGTCTTGCACCATGGCGCGCTGCTCGGCAGTGCCTTGCATCATCACCAACAGGGCCTCGTAGCCTTGGCGTTGGTGGAAGGACTCTTCCTTGCAGACGCGGATCATGGCGCGTGCGTAGGGTCCGTAGGAGCAGCGGCAGAGCGGAATCTGGTTCATGATGGCCGCGCCATCGACCAGCCAGCCAATGGTTCCCACATCTGCCCAGTTGAGCGTGGGGTAGTTGAAGATGGAGCTGTATTTGGCCTTGCCACTGTGCAGGTCAGCCAGCATCTGGTCACGACCCTGCCCCAGGGTTTCGGCTGCGCTATACAAGTACAGGCCGTGACCACCTTCGTCTTGCACCTTGGCAATCAGGATGGCCTTGCGCTTGAGGCTGGGCGCGCGACTGATCCAGTTACCTTCAGGCAACATGCCGACAATTTCGCTATGGGCATGCTGGCTGATCTGGCGCAACAGGGTTTTTCGATAGGCCTCTGGCATCCAGTCCTGCGGCTCGATCTTGCCGTCGGCGTCGACGCGTGTGTCAAAGCGCTTTTGCGACTCGGCGTTCTCAAGCGATACAGGCTTGGCTGCGGGCTTCTCGCCCGGCTTTTCCTGCACGTTCAATGATTGGGTATACATCTGCACTCACTCCTTAGGGGGTTATCAGTGGGTTAAGGGTTGATCCAAGCGGGGTGCCGCTTGTCGAGAAATGCCGATACACCATCGCGTGCCTCATCGGTCCGGCGCTGACGCGCTATGCGCTTCGCCGTTTCTTCCAGTGTTCGCTCATCCAGTGGTTGGCCATGCACGGCTGCGATCAACTCCTTGGCTGCCTTCTGCGCCAGAGGGCCACCAGTCAGCAAAGGCTTCACCAGGGCGGCCACGGCCGCATCCAGTTGCTCTAGGGGTACAACCTCATGCACCAGGCCGATGGCCAAGGCGCGCTCGGCGCTGATGCGCTCGGCCGACTGAAAATAGCGCAAGGCCTGGCGTGGCCCGATGGCACGCAGTACATAGGGGCTGATGACCGCCGGGATGATGCCGAACTTCACCTCGGAAGTACTGAACACAGCATCCGTGCTGGCCACGGCCATGTCGCAGGCCGCAGCCAATCCAGTGCCGCCGCCCAGCGCCGCACCCTGCACCCGTGCAATGGTCGGCTTGGAAAGGGTGGAGAGTGCACGCAGCATGCGGGCAAAGCGGCGCGCGTCTTCCAGGTTGTCCAGCTCGCTGGCCTCTGCTGCACGGCGCATCCACTTCAGGTCGGCACCCGCAGAAAAGTGGGCGCCGCGCCCGGCCAGCACCACCACGCGCACAGCGGCGTCCTTGTCGAGCAGGTCACAGGCGCGCGTCAGCTCGTCGATCAGTTGCTCGTTAAAGGCGTTGAACACATCGGGCCGGTCCATCCAGACGGTGGCAACCGGACCTGCGTGTTCGATGGTGAGGGCATCAAACATGGTGGGCTTGGCTTTCTGTGGTTCTTACTTGGTCATCACCCAGTCGCCGTTCTTGATTTCAAACATGCGAAAAGCTGACAGATCAAGACCCATGTGGTCGGTGGGCGACATATTGAAAATGCCTGCGGTGCCGGGCAGACCCTTGGTTGCTTCAATGGCGTCACGAACCTTGGCCTTGTCGGTGCCGCCGGCGCGCTTGATAGCGTCCACGGCAATCGTCAGACCATCCCAGGCGTGACCACCGAAGGTGGAAATGTCGGTCTTGTACTTGGCGGTGAAGGCCTTGGTGTAGGTCTCGGAGACGATGCGCTCGGGATCGTTGGCAGGCAGGTTCTTGGGAGCCAGAATAGCGGCGGCAGGCAGTCGCACGCCTTCGGCGGCAGGGCCGGCCAGCTTGATGAATTCGTCCGACGCCACACCGTGGGCGTGGTACAGCGGCAAGGTGATGCCCAACTGCTTGTAACCCTTGGTGGCAATGGCTGGACCTTGGCCCAGGCCAAAGATGAACACGGCTTCCACGCCGGGCGTGTTGCGGATTTTGGTGAGCTGAGGCCCCATGTCGGTATCCTTGGGGCCATAGGTCTCGTTAGCCACCAGGGTGATTCCGTACTTACCGGCCACGCCTTCGGTTTCCTTGCGTCCTGACTGGCCAAAGCCACTGGTCTCTGACAGCAGGGCCACCTTGCTGATGCCGCGCTTCTTCATGTCGTCAAACACTTTTTCGGCGGCCATTCGGTCGGTGTGGGGAGTTTTGAACACCCACTTCTTTACCGGCTCGATGACCACTACGGCACCGGCAAGCGAAATGAAAGGTACACCTGCCTTTTCAACCAGAGGCACCATGGACATGGTGGAGCCGGTGGTGGTTCCACCAACCAGGATATCGACCTTGTCATCATCAATCAGGCGCTTTCCAAAGCCGTTGGCCTTGCTGGCGTCGCTACCATCGTCATAGTGCACCAACTCAAGTTGGCGACCCAGTACGCCGCCCTTCTTGTTGATGTCTTCCACCATCATCTGCAGAGTCTTGAGCTCGGGGTCACCCAGGTACCCGGCCGGGCCGGTAACGGACAACACGGAGCCGATCTTGATCGGCTCTGCGGCAAAAACCGTGCAGGTCGTGAGGACCAGGGCGCTGGCGGTGGCCAGCTTCTTGAAACGTGAAATCATGGGCAGTCTCCTTTTCGTGGTTGGAATCAAATGCGTTCAATGACCAGTGCGATGCCCTGCCCTACGCCAATGCACATGGTGCACAGCGCGTAGCGGCCATTGCGGCGGGTGAGTTCGTACATGGCGGTGGTGACAAGGCGCGCACCACTCATGCCCAGGGGATGCCCCATGGCAATGGCACCTCCGTTCGGGTTGACGCGGGCGTCGTCGTCGGCCAACTCCAGGTCGCGCAGAACGGCCAGGCCCTGGGCGGCAAATGCTTCGTTGAGCTCGATCACATCCATCTGAGCCAGGCTCAAGCCGGTCTGCTGCAATACCTTGCGCACGGCGGGGGCGGGGCCGAAACCCATGATGCGCGGCGCCAGGCCGGCGGTGGCCATGCCGAGCACGCGGGCCTTGGGCGTCAGGCCAAAGCGCTTGGCCGCTGCGGGTGAAGCCAACAACAAGGCGCAGGCGCCATCGTTCACACCAGAAGCATTGCCGGCAGTGACGGACAGGTCTGGCCCGTTGACGCCCTTGAGCTTGGCCAGCATTTCCAACGTGGTGTCAGGGCGCGGGTGTTCGTCGGTGTCGAAGACTACCGGGTCGCCCTTTTTGCGCGGCATCACCACCGGCACCAGCTCGTCGGCAAAGCGGCCTGCCGCATGAGCTGCGGCCCAACGCTTTTGCGAGTTGACGGCAAAGGCATCCTGATCGGCACGCGACACCTTGAAGTCGGCCGCTACGTTGTCGGCGGTTTGCGGCATGGAGTCGATACCGTGCATCGCCTTCATCAACGGATTGACAAAGCGCCAGCCGATAGTGGTGTCAAAAATGGCCGCAGTACGGGAGTAGGCGCTTTCAGCCTTGCCCATGACAAAGGGGGCGCGTGACATGCTCTCGACGCCACCGGCAATCATCAACTGCGTTTCGCCTGACTTGATGGAACGAGCGGCCAGGCCCACAGCATCCATGCCCGAGCCGCACAGGCGGTTCAGGGTCGTGCCAGGCACCTCCACGGGCAGGCCGGCCAACAGGCCGGACATGCGCGCCACATTGCGGTTGTCTTCACCGGCCTGGTTGGCACAGCCGTAGAGGATATCGTCCACTGCAGACCAGTCCACGCCTGCGTTGCGCTGCATCAGGGCCTTGAGAGGCACAGCACCCAGGTCGTCAGGGCGCATGGTGGCCAAGGCGCCGCCATAGCGACCTATGGGCGTACGGACGGCATCGCAGATCAGAGCATCAATCATGGATTCTTCTTTCAGACCAGTTTTGGGCGTTCGTCGATCACGCGGCGGGCTTTGCCAGTGAGCGTGCGGGGGATGCCTTCAAAGGGCATGACCGTGATGCGTGTCGAGACACCCACATTGGTTTTGATGTGGTGTTGCAATTCCTTCGCAATGGCTGCAATCAGTTCCTGGCTCAAATTGGGAGAGATTTCGCGCTGCACCTCACAACGTACTTCCAGGTTGTCCAGAGGGCCATCGCGGGTCAGCACCACTTGGTAGTTGCCCGACAAGCGCTTGTCGCGCAGGATCTGTTCTTCAATCTGCGTGGGAAATACATTGACACCCCGCACGATCAGCATGTCATCCGAGCGGCCGGTGATCTTGCCCATGCGACGGAAAGCACGCGAGGTGGGCGCAAGCAGCCGGGTCAGGTCACGGGTGCGGTAGCGGATGACGGGAAAGGCCTGCTTGGTGAGCGAGGTAAACACCAGTTCGCCGTCTTCACCGTCGGCCACCACCTCGCCGGTTTCAGGGTTGATGATCTCCGGGTAGAAGTGGTCTTCCCAGATGACTGGGCCGTCTTTGGATTCGATGCATTCGCAGGCTACACCCGGCCCCATCACTTCAGTCAGACCATAGATGTCGATGGCGTCAATACCCAGCTTGCGTTCAATTTCCGCGCGCATGCCCTCGCCCCAGGGCTCGGCACCGAAGATGCCGACCTTGAGTGAAATGTCTTCTGGCTTCACACCCTGGCGCTCGAACTCTTCGGCAATCACCAGGGAGTACGAGGGCGTGACCATGATGATTTGCGGCTGGAAGTCCAGAATCTGTGCGACTTGTTTTTCGGTCTGGCCGCCGGACATTGGCACCACGGTGCAGCCCAGACGTTCGGCACCGTAGTGCGCGCCCAGACCGCCAGTGAACATACCGTAGCCGTAGGCGTTATGCAGCATGTCGCCCTTGCGGCCACCAGCCGCGCGAATGGATCGCGCCACAAGATTGGCCCAGTTGTCGATGTCTTGTGCTGTATAGCCCACCACAATCGATTTGCCTGTGGTACCACTTGACGCATGCAGACGCACCACTTGCTCACGCGGCACCGCAAAGAGCCCAAAGGGGTAGTTGTCGCGCAGGGCGGTTTTGGTCATGAAGGGGAACTTGGCCAGATCGGCCAGGGTCTTCAGGTCGTCAGGGTGCACACCTTTTTCGTCAAAGGCCTTGCGGTGGAAGGGCACGTTGTCATAGGCATGTCGCAGCGACCACCTCAGGCGTTCAAGCTGCAGCGCCGAGATCTCGTCGCGGCTGGCGGTCTCTATGGCTTCGAGTTCACCGGGCTGGGGAAATTTGACGGTCATGGATGTCTCCTGCGGGGTTTCTTCTACGTGGGTAAGTGCGGGCTCAAGCCTGCGAAAAGCTGGCTATCACTTCGCCCTGAATGCGGGCCGACTTGCCGCGGAACAGGGCCACGGTCTTGCCCGCTGCGGTGCTGACGGTGACGTCATAGACACCGGTGCGCCCGCTTTGCGCACGCTCTATTGCAACGGCTACCAGGCTATCGCCGAGATGGGCGGGAGCCAGAAAATCGATGTGGCACGCCGATGCCACCGTGTTGCGGTTGTAGCTGTTGCAGGCGTAGGCAAAGGCGGTGTCGGCCAGGGTGAACAGCATGCCGCCGTGGCAAATGGCGTGTCCGTTGACCATGTCCTGGCGCACAGCCATGGTCAGGCGTGAGGTGCCGGGTGTCACCTCGGCAATGGCAATGCCGAGTGCTTGTGCTGCGTGGTCGCGTGACCACATGGCCTTAGCCGCGTCTTGCGCCAACTGCAGCGCCTCGGCGGGAGTCAGCACGGGGGAGATATCAGCCATGGATGTTCTTTCCTTGAAAAACCTGCCGCTGGATCAGCGGAGAAATGCGGTAACGGTCCTCGCCATAGCTGGCGTTCAAATGGGTTAGCACCCGCTGGATGCTGGCCAGGCCGACCTGGTCGGCCCAGGCCAGCGGGCCTTTGGGATAGTTGACGCCCAGGCGCATGGCCTCGTCGGCGGCACCCGCCGTGCACACGCCCTGGTAGACCACATCTGCGGCCTCGTTGGCCAGCATGGCCACCGTGCGCATAACGGCCAGCCCCGGCACATCGGCCAAATGCGAGACCTGCAGACCTGCGGCTTGCAGTACGGCACAGCTAGCTGCAAAGGCAGCCTCGCTGCACTGGCCGGCGCTGGCCAAGGCAACGCGCGTGGCCTTGTTGTAGTCCAAAGCCAGATCGATCAATACGGTGTTGGCGATGCCGCCCTCTGCCGCGCGTTGGGTGGCACTGCGGCCGTCCGTCACGAATAGAACCGCGTCGCCGGACACAGCAATCCGGCCATCGGTGGAAGCAGCGCGGTCATACGCCACGCCGGCCGCTTGCAGGCGTGCGGCCAAGGCTTGGGCAGCGGGCGCATCGCCGCACACCACAATGCGCGACGGGAGTGCATGGCCTGGCTCGGTTTGCGCCTGGGGCTTGGCTGCGCCCTCGCGGTAGTCGTAATAGCCACGGCCGCTCTTCTTGCCCAGGTATCCCGCATCGACCAGGTCCTGCTGGATCAGTGAGGGGAGGTAGCGCGGGTCATTGAAATAAGCATTCCAGACCGAGCGGGTCACGGCAAAGTTGACGTCCAGGCCAATCATGTCCATCAGCTCGAATGGCCCCATACGGAAACCGCCGGACTCGCGCATCACTGCATCCAGCGTGGCGCAGTCTGCCGCGCCTTCGGTACGCAGGCGCAGGGCTTCTGCATAGTATGGACGGGCCACACGGTTGACGATAAAGCCGGGCGTGGACTTGGCATGCACTGCCGTCTTCCCCCATGCCGTGGCAGTGGCAAACAGCGTGTCTGCCACTTGCGTTTCGGTCGCCAGTCCGCTGACGACTTCCACCAGCGCCATGACCGGCGCCGGGTTGAAGAAGTGCAGCCCGGCCAGTCGCTGCGGATGCTTCAGGGCCGAGCCGATGGCGGTAATCGAAATGGACGAAGTGTTGCTGCCAAAAATGCAATCGGTAGCCACCACCGCTTCCAGATCGGCAAACAGGGTTTGCTTGGCGGGCAGGCTTTCCACAATGGCCTCGACCACCAGCTTCGCTGCTGCCAGATCGCTGAGTTGCGTGGCGGCCTGCAGGCGTGCGCCCGCAGCCTGTGCGGCTTCGGCTGTGAGCTTGCCCTTGGCGGCCAGCTTGTCGAGTTGGTCGCGTAGACCCCTAATCGCGGCCTGGGCGGCCTGTGGACGGTTGTCCAGCAACAGAACCCGGTGGCCCGCTACAGCGGCCACCTGCGCAATGCCTGCGCCCATGGCGCCGGCACCGACAACCGCCACCAGGGCGTGTGGGGAAAGCGCTGCTGTCATTGCATCAGTTCCCGGTGAAGCGCGGAGCGCGCTTTTCCATGAAGGCTGCTACGCCCTCGGCGTAGTCAGGGCTCCAGCCCAACTCGCGCATGAAGCCACCTTCCATCGATAGCTGTTGCTCCAGCGTGTGCGTCGGAGCAGCGTGCATTGCCTGTCGCGTACGCACCAGAGCCTTGGTCGGCATGCCCGCCAATTGCGTGGCCAGTGCAGCCACCGTGGATGCAAGCGAAGCGTCCTCCACCACTTGCCAAATCAGGCCCCACTCGGCGGCCTTTTCAGCCGGTAGTTTGTCGGCCAGCAGTGCAAGTCCCATGGCGCGTGCCATGCCCACTCGTTGTGGCAGAAACCAGGTACCGCCAGTATCCGGAATCAGGCCGATCCTGCTGAAGGCCTGCAGGAAGGACGCTGACTTTCCTGCTATCACCAGGTCACATGCCAGGGCCAGACTGGCACCCGCACCAGCAGCCACTCCGTTGACCATGGCCACCGTCGGTACGCGCAGATTTTGCAACCGCAGGATGAGAGGCTTGTAGTTTTGCTCCACCACATTCCCGATGTCCGGCACCGTGGGACCCATGGCCATGTCCGGGTCGGCCAGGTCTTGCCCAGCACAGAATGCACGGCCGGCTCCGGTGATCACCAGCACGCGAATGCTTTTGTCGGTTTGAATACTGTCGAGCGCGGCACGCAGTTCGGCATGCATGGCGCCGGTGAAACTGTTGAGCTTGTCCGGGCGATTCAGCGTCAAGCGGGCCACGCCCTCGGCGATTTCAAAAAGAATGTTCTGGTAGTTCATGGTCTGTGTCTGCTGTATCGGATTTGTGGTGCTGAAGTGGCGTGGACTTAGCGCTCTACATGCCCAGATAGGCAGCGCGCACTTGTTCGTTGTGGATCAGTTCCTCGCCCGTGCCGGTCAATGTGACAGCGCCGGTTTCCAGCACATAGCCGCGGTCCGCAATGGCCAGCGCGGCAAAGGCGTTTTGTTCAACCAACAGAATGGTCATCCCCTGGGACTTGAGTGTCTTGATGACATTGAAGACCTCTTCCACTAGCAGGGGCGCCAGCCCCATGGAGGGCTCGTCCAGCAGCAACAGGCTGGGGCGGCCCATCAGGGCGCGGCCGATGGCCAGCATCTGTTGCTGTCCGCCAGACAATGTGCCCGCAGGAAGAGCCCGCTTTTCCTTCAGGATGGGGAACATCGTGAAGATCTTTTCCATGTCACCCGCTATCTGGTGTTTGGGCTGGGTATAGGCGCCCAGGCGCAGGTTGTCTTCAATCGACAGTGGGCCGAAGACCTGGCGGCCTTCGGGGCTTTGGCAGATGCCGCGGCGCATGCGCTTGTCGGAGCGCAGTTTGCTGATGTCTTCGCCGTCGAAGTGGATGCTGCCCGCGCTGATGGATTGCACACCTGACACAGCCCGCAGGAAGGTGGTCTTTCCAGCCCCATTTGCACCCACCAACGCCACGGTTTCTCCGCGCCGCACTTCCAGGGTGATACCCTTGAGCGCCATGATGCGGCCATAGCAGCTCTCCAGGTCCTGCACCTTGAGCAGCACGGGTTTCTGGGCCTGTGCCGCCGAGGATTGCAGACTGCCCACGCTGCTGGCACCCAGCCCCACAGATTCGGGCGCCAGGCTGACGATGCGGTGAAACAGTTCGCGGAACTCGGCCTTGGCCTGGTCGCCAAACACCGGGTCGCTGTGCGTGCGAAAGGCCTGATCAATCTCGGCCCAGTCCTGCGGTTGCAGAACCTTGCGCGCCAGCGGCAGCACATGTCTTTCCTCGGTCTTGATGTGGCCCTTGAGGCCATCGGTGTATTGCTTGATGGCGACAGCCAGCGTTGCAACGGGCAACTGCCCCTGCGCAGCAGCGGCCAGCTTGGCGCGCAGTTGCGCAAGGTTCTCCGGGCCCTGGCGGTGGTCGGCTTCCAGGGCGTCCAACACCTCGGCGGCTTCGGCGCTGCGCTGGCGCAGCAGGCGAAACAGGAAGTCGTCTTCCTTGGGGTGGTGCATGCGGTCCACAAACTGTGAGATGTAGTCCAACGCAGCCTCAAAGAAGGCGGTTTCCAGCGGGGCGCCCGCTTGCATGTCGGATGCCACCTGGTCGAGGGTGGTGGCCAGGCGCCACATATTGCTGTGTTCCTGGCTGATGATGGTGAGTGCGTCCATGGAGAAGTTCCGTTCAGGCGTGGGCGCCCAGATAAGCGGCAATCACATCGGGGTTGCGTCGCACTTCGGCAGCAGTGCCTTCGGCAAGCTTTCGACCGTAATCCAGCACCAGAATGCGGTCGGACAGGTTCATCACCATCTTCATGTCGTGCTCCACCAACACTACGGTCACGCCGGTATCGGCCACCTTGCGGATCAGCGCATCTACTTCGATGGTTTCCTTGGGGTTCAGGCCGGCTGCGGGTTCGTCCAGAAACAGCAGTCGCGGTTTCATGGCCAGCGCGCGGGCAATTTCCAGGCGCTTGAGGGCACCATACGACATGCTGTCGGCTCGTGCGCCGGTGTAGGAATCCAGGCCGACAAAGCGCATCAACTCCGCGGCCTCGCCGTGGAGATCGCGGTCCCGCGACTTGATGGAAGGCCAGCGCAAGGCCGCCTTGAACAGGTTGCGATCCAGCCGCAAATGGGCGCCGACCATGACGTTCTCGATGGCGCTCATGTTCATGCAGATCTGCAGATTCTGGAAAGTGCGCGCCACACCGCGCTGCGCTAGCACATCGGGCGATTTGCCTTGAATGGGCTGGCCGTCCAGCAAGATGCTGCCGGCGGTGGGCGTGTAGATTCCGGTGATCAGGTTGAACAGCGTGGTCTTGCCGGCGCCGTTGGGCCCGATCACGGCATAGACAATTCCAGCATCGATGCCGAAGGACACGTTTTGCACTGCTTTGACGCCGCCAAACTGGATCGAGAGGTCTTGAACTTCTAGCAGTGCCATGTTCACTCCCCCTTGCCGAAACGGGCGGCCAGTGTGGGCACCAGACCCTTGGGCATGAAGATCATGCAGAGCATCAGGATGGCACCAAAGACCACCGTCTCCCAACCCTCAAACGTAGCCAGCGCCTGCGGCAAGGCAGTCAGCAACACGGCACCCAGCACCGAGCCATAGATGGAGCCCATACCGCCAATCACCACCATGGTGACCAGTTCGATCGAATGGAAAAAGTCCGCCAGATTGGGCGTGACAAAGCCCACATATAGCGCTGTCACGCTGCCCATAATGCTTGCAAACATGGCGGACATGACAAACACACTGACCTTGTAGCGCACCACATGGACACCCACCACCTTGGATGCGACCTCAGAGCCGTGCAGGGCACGCAGGGCGCGGCCAAAGGGTGAGTCGATGATGTTGATGGAGCCCCAAATGCTGACGCACAGCAGGCTGGCCACGATCCAGTACCAGGGCTTGTCGCCCGAGATTTCGAAACTGCCAAAGGCCATAGGTGGCACGGCCATGCCGTCGGGACCACCGGTCAGGGAGGCTTCGTTGCGCACCACGATGTTGATGATGATGCCCAGGCCCAGCGTGGCCATGGCCAGGTAGTGGCCCTTGAGGCGAAAGATCGGGCGGGCGAGCACCGCGGCCAGCGCACCGGCAGCCAGCGCACCGGCCACCACGGCCAGCAGCGGATGCCAGCCGAAGTGCGTAGGCAAGGTAGCCGAGGCGTAGGCGCCAATGCCAATAAAGCCTGCGTGGCCCAGGCTGATCTGCCCGGCAAAGCCGATCAGCAGGTTCAAGCCCAGCACGATGACGGCGTTAATGGCCATGCGAATCGCTAGGTCCATATAGAAGCTGTTGGGCAGCACCAGCGGCAACAGCAGCAGCACGGCAGCGATCAGGTACAGACCGCGGTAAGGATGTTTGCTCATGCGCTTAGACCCGGTCCGTGGCTTTGCCACCAAAGAGGCCGCTGGGCCGGAAAAAGAGAATTAGCAGGATCAACACAAAGGGCATGGCGTCCTTGTACGAAGACGAGATGTAACCAGCGCCCATAGCCTCCAATACACCCACAAGTAGTCCGCCAACCACAGCGCCCAGGCCATTGCCCAGACCGCCCAGCACCGCACCCACAAAGCCCTTCAGGCCGAGCATGATGCCGGCGTCATACGAAGTCAGCGTAATGGGTGTGACCAAGATTCCGCCAAGCGCACCCAGTGCCGCCGACATGGCAAAGCTCAGGAACAGAACGCCGTCGGTATTGATGCCGACCAGCTCTGCCGCAACCCGGTTGTAGGAGGTAGCCAACATGGCCTTGCCTTGCAGGGTACGGGCGAAGAAGTACCAGAGCGCTCCAACTACTACGGCCGTTACGCCCAGCACCCACAGGCTTTGCGGCATCAGGGTGGCACCCAGCACGTTGATGGGCTCCTCACCGGAAAAGGCCGGCAGGCTGAAGGTGCCCTTGCCCAGCCAGATTTGCACCAGACCACGCAACACCAGCGAGGCGCCTATGGTGATGATGATCAGAGTGACCGGCTCCGCACCCTTGACCGGCTCGATGGCCACTTTTTCCATCAGCAGGCCGACGATCGCCGGCAGCACAATGGCCAGCAATAACGACAGCGGCAGGCCCAGACCCGAGTGCGTGAAGTACACGGCCAACATGCCGCCCAGCATGATGAATTCGCCCTGGGCAAAGTTGATCACGTGGCTGGAGTTGTAGATGAGCGTGAAGCCCAAGGCTGCCAACGCATAGGTGGAGCCAACCGTGATGCCCGAGAACAGGAATTGCAGGAATTCGGCGAGCATCAAGCGCTCACCCAATGCGCGTGGCACTGTTCATTTGTCCTTTGACCGTGGGGCACAAAAGTCTCCTTGTCTTTCACCCGGCGTTCGAAGCGCCCGGGTCTTATGTCATTTGCCTGAAGTCAATTCTGGCATTCAGAATCGATTACGTCAAATTAAAAGATACAAAAACATCTGTATTTGCGAACTTTACGTATCGCATTAGGGTTTACACCTATGCTCGATCAGGATGTTCTTGATCCCAGCTATACGAAATTATTTGAAACCAGCACAGGGAAAAGAAGACAAAAGGGTTTCAATGTCTCGAAATGAAAAAAGCCGACAGAGTCGGCTTTCAAGAGATACAAACTTATCGAAAACGTCTAGATAATTAAATCACTTACCGCAATGAACCCAGGCGCTTGGACAAGGCGGCAGTTGCGCGTTTGAGTTCTGTCAAGGCAAGACTGTCGGGGCCCAGGTCGGATATTCCTTCAACACCCACAATGGAAACAGCCATGGATATGTTGTTCTTGAAGTTGAAAACTGGGGCCGCCAAGCCCAGGACCCGGCTGGCATAGTCACTGTCCCGGACAAAGGAGTAGCCGTCAGCACGGACCTTCTCCAAAACGCTCTCGACCTGGTCCAGTGTCTTGAATTCCGTTGAGCGCCCCGTCAGCAACTCCCGCTCGAGAAGCGGGCGAACGATTTCCGCGGGCATCCAAGCAGCGAACAAACGTCCGGTGGATGTTGCCAACAAACTGACCGTATTGCCAGTGATCACATTGACGGTAATGGGACGGTGCGGCCTCTCCCATCGAACCATCACCGGACCAAACTCACCCCAAACAGACAAGGCAGTGGTTTCATTGGTCAGATCGCGCAGTTCGGAAATACTGTTGAGTCCCAGTTTGACGCGATCAAGCCGGTCCACGGCTGCCAGGCCTAACGGAATGGCCAAGGGTCCCAAGTCATACTTCGAGTTTCCGTTGTCCTGCTCTACCAACCCAGAGCGCACCAGACTGACCAGATAGCGGTGCGCCTTGGACGGTGGCATGTCGGCCGCCGTGGCAATTTCCTTAAGCATCATGGCAGATCCAGACTCCACCAGCACTTTCAACACACCAATCCCGATCTCCAGGGACTGCACCCCGTGACTACTCTTCAGTTCTTCATCCATGAGCTTGACCTTCAAGCAGAGCCGATGACATCTGCATGCAGATCCATACCGTATTCAAAGCGGCTTATCACCACGTGAGACGCGTGTGGAGCGCTGCCGCTGGAGAGTCGGACAGTGGTATCCAAGTGCCGCTCGGACAATGGCAGGAGTTTACGGTACAAATCCCGGCACAGATAGCGTGCGCGATTACCAGGCCAAGTCGTCGGTAGTAAGCTTTCAGGCAACTGCGGATCACGCAACAATAACTTTCGTACATCATGAATCAGCAAGGTGCGCACCAAGAAGGCATTTTCATCCGATAAGTCCTCCTGGCCGCAAGCCACCAGTGCATCACGAATGGGCTCATACTTCTGCAGGAAGCCTTCATAGGACAAGGCCAAACCGTCCAGGTTCCAAGCTTTCTTAACCATATCGAAATCCGTTGCACAGTGTTCCGCCCGCGAGTTGACGGCAACCATTGGCATCAAGTGGGCAAGCACCTGGTCCAGCCCCTCAGATACCAAGCTTTCCATCACTTTTTCAAGATCGGCCGTCGGGTGCACAAAGCTGCCCGTTTCGGTCTCGCCAAATCCATGCCAAAAGAGTGCCCTGCGCAGTTGCTCACGCAAACGGGTATCCAGCGCCCCAACTATCAGGATAAGGCGCCAACGCCTATCCCATCCGGGTATGTCAGCCGCATAAATTTGGCGAGAAGCCTCATCGAACCGTCGGTGCCCGGAAGGCGTAAGCATGTAGTCGGTCTTACGCCCCAAAGCCTCTGATTCCAGCCAATTCTCCTTGACCAGGCGGTATACCGCGGTCCGTACCAAGCGCTCATTTACACCCAGTGGCTGCAATAACTGAATCACACTGCCCAGTGACACTCGGCCACCCCGTGGAAGAATCGCATCACCAAACACCGTGGTAATCAATGATCCGGCCTGGATGCGGCTCTCTTGCAGGAACCGTTCCAATCGTAATTCAATAGCTTTTGAGACAGATACGTTCACAGTAAGGGAAGTGTAGTCGGGGTTATCAAAAAAGGCCTGAACCTCTCATCGACGTATATGTTATGAGAAGGGCCATATCTACTGTAATTTGGCCAAATTCGCAAATCCTGGATCGGGCCGAAGTATTTTTGAGCGTCAGGGTTCGCAGTTTCGATATCGCCCGACGGCTACGAGTCTGGAGCTACCGAACCTGAACCCGCAAGCACAAATCAAGGTCTTAGAGCGCCTTGTCCATGCAACGCTATTCGCCATATGTTGTTCAACTCTATCGGTAGTCACAATTGACTTTGGGGATTGATATCAACCGAAGCAGACATCTAAGTCGCCAACTTCAGTGACTGCTAAGGGCACTGAGATGTCCGCCACGAACGGCCGGTGACCGGTCTCGATAGTCATAGAACTGGCCGACCCGAAAGCGGGCAAGGGCAATGGTCGACTCCCGCCCCAGACCGCCAGTCCACTTCCTCGCCAAAATCTATGTGATTCAACCCGATCACTCGCAGACCTTGGGCATGAGTTTTCGATATTCACATGCCCCATCGCCGCGCAGCGATTCAAGACCGTTTCGGGCCAGATGGATCACGGTGCTTCACGTGGCTCACGCCTTCGGCAACTTGTCGAGGAAGGCCCGGTACTGCTTGCCAGAGCCCACGATATGCCCAACCCACCACAGGGCCAGGAATCGCTGGAGCTCGATCTTTTCAAAGTTCTCGGTCGTGATGATGTCATTGGCCAGATAGTCGAACTCGTCGCATTCGTTTTGCTGTTCGTCCAGCATGGGGTATGCGCATTGGGTGAGCACCGCCGTTTCGGTCGCGAAGTGCTCGCGCGCCTGGGCCATGAGTGCAACAAGGGTGTCCTGAAACCTCAACTCGCTGTTGGGGCCGGCGTCCGTGATGCAGTCGGCCAGCGCATTGCACTGCGCCAGGATGGCACGGTGCTGGCTGTCCAGGGTCTCATGGCCCATGCTATAGGCAGCATCCCATTGCACGCGATTTGGCATGTTTTTTAGAACCCCAGCGACTCGACGATGGCCACCAGGTCGGCAAAGCTGGCGGCTTCGAGCTTGGTTGCCAGGGCAACCTTGTCCAATCCCTCACTCTCGAAGCGGGTCATGCTGACCTCAAAGGGCAGCTCTTCAATCTCCAGCGGTGACATGAAGCCAATGTGGCAGATGTGCGCCAGGCAGGCGCGCTCCGGCGCGCTGAGTTCCAGGCCATGGTGCTTCAATATTTCCAGGTAGCGCTCGGCCGTGCGGTTGAGCTTGCCGCTGATCTCCAGCGTGTTCTTCTGGCCGTCCGCCAGAATGGCCAGCGGGGGACCAAAGAAGACGTTGGTTTTGCCGACGTTGCGCGTTTTGTCGGACGCCGTCAGGGCGGGAGCTATCCACGTGGGGTCGCCCCGGCCTCTGGAGGGATCGGGCGCCGCGGCGGAGTCGTCCTGAAGTTCAGGGATGTCTGATGCTGAGGTCATGTCAGTGGGCCACGCCATGAACGAGTTCATGTTTGGCGTCTTTCATGCCCTTGGGCAACTGCGGCGGCGACTCCGGTGCAATCTGGACGAATCCCCGGTATCTGGCGCCGTCCTGCACGTTGTGCGGGTTATGGCATTCGGTGCAGGTAAACCAGCGCTTTTTGCCGGTGCTGGCCCACTCTCCAATGCGCTTGCCGTGGATGCCGTCGCGCCAGTCGCGCATCTTGTCGCCATGGCACTTGCCGCACAGCAACTGTGGCTGGTCAAAGCTGACGGGGTCACCAAAGTTGTCCACCAGCTTGTTGCGCTGGGTGGTGTGGTGGCAGTCCAGACACCAGATGCGGCCCCGACCATGCTGCAGATTCTGCAGATCGGGCACCATGGCCGCCATCGTCGGAATGGGGGCAGGCTTCTTGCCTATCGGCAGCTTGGGCGGAGTGAACTGCGGACCCACACCGTTGTGGCAAGCCGTGCCGCACATCGGCATCAGGGCGAGCTTCTCGGAGCGCGGTTTGACCACCGCATGGCCTGGTGGCACTTTCTCCAGAAGCGGCATGTCGCCCATAGGGACCGTGCCGTCAAATGGATCGCCCCACCACAGCACGGCGCCGGTCTTGGTGGAGCACTTCACATTGGGCCAGCCGGGCTGCAGGTCGCGCTTGACGACTTCGGAGGCGCCCTTGCGGCTCTCAAAACAGGTGGTCTCGGCTTGTGGCGCCGGTTGCGCAAAAGCAGTGGAAATCAGCCCGCCGCAGAAGGCCAGAATCATCGCGCTGAATGTGATTTTTTTCATGGTGCAGGCCTCACCGTGGTGCGCTGGTGGCAGGCTTGCCGCCGCTGGCAAAACCAGGCGATTTTTCCGCCGTACTAGCGTCGAACTTGACCTCACCGATCAGGATGCCGATGGCGCCCTTGAGCAAGACAGTCAGGATGAGAAAGCCGATGGCCCAGTTGCCGACACTCATCACCACTTCGATAAAGGTGGGGTAGTACTCGGTCACTTCTCCGATGGGAGTGGGGATGAAACCGGGCACGATCAGCCCCATGCCTTTCTCGATCCAGATGCCGACAAAGGCCAGCACGCAGGCAATGGGCAGCAGCTTGTAGTTGGTGCGCACGCTGGGAATCAGGAACATCACGAAAGCGATGAGCATGAAGGCCAGGGAACTCCAGAACCAGGGGACCAGGCTGGTCAGGCCATGCAGGCCGAACATCAGGTAGTACAGACCGTTGGCATGCTCTGTGCGCGCATACAGCTCAACCACGATTTCCGACATCGTCAAAAACAGCGCGAGGCCCAGACACCAGGTGACGATGACCGCCAGCAGGTTGATGGCGCTGTCCTGAATCCACATTTTGGTGTTCTTGCGAATGATCATGAAGGCCAGGATGATCAGGCACGGGCCGGCCGCAAACGCCGTGGTGATGAAGCGGATCGGCATCATGCTGTGAAACCACATGGGACGCGCGGGCATGGTCGCGATCAGAAAGGCCGTGACGGTGTGGATGCTCAGTGCCCAGACGATGGAGATGTAGACCAGGGGCATGAAAATCTTGTTGTTGACCGGAACGCCGGTGTACTTCGCATAGAGGTAATAGAACCCGCAGGCAAAATTGAGCATGAGGTAGCCAGTCAGCGCCAGCACGTCCCAGGCCAGCATGGAGCCCGGCAGGTTGAAGATGCCGACGAACGGCAGCATGTGCCAGAGCCTGTCCGGGCGCCCCATGTGGGCAAAGACGAACAACGTGACCATGATGACGGCCGAGATCGCCAGCATTTCGCCCAGCACCGTCACTTCATGCATGCCCTTGTGGTGGTAGACATAGGCGGGAAAGACGATGGTCACCGCCCCGGCCGCTACGCCGACCAGAAACACCAGATTGGCGAAGTACAGGCCGTCGTGGATCTGGCTGGTCATGCCGGTGACGATCAGCCCCTCGGTGTTCTGCAGGTAAAACGCATACAGCGCGCCCGCACTGAGCAGGG
>Ga0208398_100357_pt1 | contig 34797 bp, 32 predicted proteins | sample LakWasMe79_HOW10_2_FD_183905 | JGI IMG/M metagenome (GOLD analysis project Ga0208398, IMG submission 183905) | Freshwater sediment methanotrophic microbial communities from Lake Washington under simulated oxygen tension - Sediment Metagenome... | ecosystem: Environmental > Aquatic > Freshwater >...
CGCCGTGCTTTCTATGAAAGTCAGTTGGGAACCAATAGGACAGTACTTTTTGAAAGTGAAAACAAGGAAGGTTATATTCACGGTTTTACTGAGAATTATGTAAAAGTAAAAACGCCTTGGAATCCTGAGTTGGTAAACACTTTGCACGAAATCAATCTGACAAAAATTGATGAAGATGGTAGCGTTCGAATGGAGTTTTTGAATGTTGAAGTTTAAAAAAAATAGAACATTTTAAAAATTTAAAATGTTTTTTGAACCATTAAGAGATTAAGAAAGTTAAGTGAAATCTTAACGGAACTTAATCCCTTAATGGTTTTTTGTTTTTTAAGGATTTGTTGACCAAATACTGCTGTTTTTTATAAAAACGCGTCGGTTTAATTTTAGTTGCGCAATGATTAATTCTGCTATATCTTCTGACTGCATTACTTTATCAGGATTACCATCAGTAAGATTCAATTCTTTTGCCATATCAGTTGCAACAGTACTCGGAGTCAAAGCGGTAACACGAATATTGTGTTTGCGCACTTCCTGCATCAAAGAGTCAGTCAATCCTAAAACAGCAAATTTTGAAGCACTGTAAGCACTGGTTAATGCATTTCCGTTTAGTCCGGCTGTTGAGGAAATATTGATGATGTCTCCTGTTTGTCTTTCAATCATGTTTTGCAAAATGGCACGGGTTACATAATAGGTTCCCATTAAGTTTACCTGAATGATTCGTTCCCAATGAGATGGTTCTAATTCTAAGAATTTACCAAAAGCAGCAATTCCTGCATTATTAATTAAAATGTCAATCGATTTGAATTGTGATAAAGCTTTTTCAACCGCATTATTTACAGAGTTGATATCGGCAACATCGGCAGTTAAAGCTAGTGATTGTACGTTGTATGTGTTTGCTTCTTTGGCAACTTCATCAATGTCTGCCTGTGTTCGAGCTAATAAAATCACGTTTACACCTTCTTTTGCCAAAGCAATGGCTACTGCTTTACCAATTCCTTTTCCGGCTCCTGTAATCAGAGCATTTTTATTTTTTAAATTGTTCATTGTTTGTTTTTTAATTTTTTTTATTCAATGTTAATTTGTAAATATTCGTTTCCAGTAATTCGGTGTCATTGTCTTCACAAAGGAGAAACTCGATTGTGTCGGCTGCATTTTTATAAACTGTCAGCCCTTCAAATTTATGAGTGTCGCTGATTTTTTTTGTAAAATCAATTTTCATGGTTTTGGTGTCTATACAGCCGATAAAACTTCCCAGAATTTCACCGTCGTTATAAGTGGAATCAGTGTCTTCGGCGGTTGATAAAAAGTAAATTTTATTGTCGAGTACAACCGCATCGGTGAAACTGCTGCGGACTCCTTTTATTTTGGGTAATTTATAGTTGTTGGAAATGATGTTGAATTCGTTAACCAAGTTTTTTCCTTGGATAGTAAACAATATATTTTTGGCCGATTTTCCGTTGCCTCGGTTTAATAAATACCATTCTTCTCCAGTGTATACTGCACCTTCGATGTTGAAATCTTCGGGTTTTATTTCTCCAAAACTTTGCATAACCGAATACAAATTGGCGAGGTCATTGGTTCTTATTTCTTTCTCAATTGTGTTGATTTCAACCATGCTATTCCTTTTTGCCGTTGATCCAGAACCAAAAACATAGAGGGTGTCTCCAAAATGAGTAATAGCCTCAAAATCGGGTTTTTCGCTTTTGATAATATTTTCATTGGCATTTTCTATGATTTCGTGGCGGTGCAGGTTTTTGGATTCTATACTGTATTCGTATAGAAAACCGCTGTTGTCACCTATGATGAATAAATTATTGTCTTTATAAATAAGTCCTGATGCTGAACCAATTCCGATAATGTGAAAAAGAATTTCAAGTGTGAATTTTTCCATGAAAAGTTGTTTTGAAAATGAATGCCTTAGCCCAGATGGAAGTGGAAATCCTTTTGAAAAGAACAGCTATTTTTTTCTTGTACTGGCAAAGCGACCGGAGGAAGCTCTTGCAAGGACTTAGAAAAAAAGCAGTTCTTGAAAAAGGTTGCAACGAACAGCTGGATTAGCTCCTCAAAAGTAATCTTTTTTCGTTGGAGGAGGAAACCGAATTTTATTTTGTACGGGATTGCAGCGAGAGATACTAAATGAATTACCTTTGCGGACTTAATAAATTAAAATGAACTTTTCACAGTACACAAAAGAATTCTCGTATAATATTAAATTAGCTTATCCTGTAATTTTGGGAATGCTGGGACATACTTTGATAGGGATTGTGGATAATTATATGGTTGGAAATTTGGGCTCAACCGAGTTGGCAGCAGTTTCTTTGGGAAACAGTTTTATCTTTTTGGCATTGGCAATCGGGATTGGATTTTCGACCGCGATAACGCCTTTGACAGCAGAAGCAGATGCCGAGAAGAACCAGAAGAAAATCAGGACTACATTTCATCACGGCTTGTTGCTGTGCACAATCCTGGGAGTGTCGTTATGTCTGGTTACGATGCTGTCCAAACAATTGATGTATTTTATGGATCAGCCCCAAGCTGTAGTGATGTTGGCAGCTCCATATATCGACTGGGTCGCTTTTTCACTGATTCCAGTGGTGATGTATCAAGGATATAAACAGTTTGCAGACGGATTGTCTTTGACCAAATATTCAATGTATTCTATTATTTTGGCCAATGTTGTGCATGTTTTTTTTAATTATGTATTGATTTACGGGTTTTGGATTTTTCCAAAATTAGGTGTTGTTGGCGCCGCTTTAGGAACGGTAATTTCCCGAGTTATGATGGTGATTTTTATGCATTATCTGATGAAGCATAATGCCATTATGAAGGCTTATTTTAAAAATTTTACTTTTAAGGAAATAAAAAAATCAATTATAAAAAAAATAGTAGCACTTGGTATTCCTTCGGCTATGCAAATGCTGTTTGAAGTGACATTATTTACCGCGGCGATTTGGCTTTCAGGAACATTGGGAAAAAACAGTCAGGCTGCGAATCAAATTGCACTGATACTTGCTTCGTCAACGTTTATGGTGGCTATGGGGTTGAGTGTTACGGCGATGATAAGGGTAAGTCATTCCAAAGGGTTGGCTGATTACAAAAATCTGATTGTTGTTGCCCGTTCGATTTTTTTACTGGCAGTAATTGTTGAATCTTTTTTTGCCTTTATTTTTGTTGTTTTGCATAATTTTTTGCCACATTTGTTTTTGAATATGAATGATCCGGCGCAGGTTTTGGATAATCAGGAGATTATTTTTATAACTTCCAGATTATTGCTGATTGCCGCTGTTTTTCAGATTTCAGACGGAATTCAAGTGGTTGTTTTGGGAGCTTTGCGAGGTATGCAGGATGTAAAAGTTCCGATGTATATCACTTTTGTGGCCTATTGGATTGTTGGCTTCCCGATTTCTTTTTATTTGGGAAAACATACTGATTTAAAAGCGGTTGGTGTCTGGATTGGTCTTTTGGCCGGCTTGACTGCCGCAGCTTTGTTTTTGTACATTCGGTTTGCTCGGTTGACAAGAAAATTGGTTGTGGAGCATTCCGAAAATTAGTGTTTGTAGGAATGTAACTTATAATTGTTTTTAACGTATAATCACCGAACCAAATAAAAAAATATAAAATGATACTATTTGTTATTCTTGGAATAATTTTACTGATTGTTGGGTTTGTATTAAAAAACAATATCAATCCGTTTTCTAAACTTGCAGGTTTATTAAGAATCATTGGTTTTGTTCTGATTGCTTTGGGTATTTTTTCTTCGATGTTTAAACAGATAGACGCTGGAAAAGTTGGAGTGAAATCTCTTTACGGAAGTGTTGAATCTGGAATTTTGGAAAGCGGTCTGCATATCATAAATCCACTTTTGGATATTACAGAATTTGACATTCAAACTCAAAATTACACCATGTCTGCCGTTCACGGAGAAGGTTCGCAGGAAGGTGATGATGCGATTCGGGTTTTGTCCAACGACGGACTGGAAGTGGTAATTGATTTGACTGTTTTGTATCGTGTAATCCCTTCTGAAACTCCAAAGATTTTCAAGAATATAGGGGTTGATTATACCGATAAAATTGTTAGACCAATCACCAGAACAAGAATAAGGGACAACGCTGTTTTTTATGATGCCGTAGCCTTGTATTCGACCAAAAGGAATGAATTTCAGGAACGGATTTTTAAAAGTATTGAAGCTGATTTTAAAAGTAGAGGTTTGATTTTGGAACAATTGCTGATTCGAAATATTGATCTTCCGAATTCAGTAAAAAAATCTATAGAAAGTAAAATTAATGCCGAACAGGATGCTCAAAAAATGACCTTCGTGCTTCAAAAAGAAAAGCAGGAAGCTGAACGTAAAAGAGTAGAAGCACAAGGTATTGCCGATTATCAAAGGATTATTTCTCTGGGATTGACAGACAAACAATTGCAATACGAACAAATTAAAGCGCAAAAAGAGTTGGCCGCTTCTTCAAATTCAAAAATTATTTTTATGAATGGAAAAGGAAATGCGCCGGTTATTTTGTCGGACAAATAGAGCTTAAAAAGTTGAATTGGTTAATCGTTAATTCGGTTAATCAGTTAAACAGAAAAATTAACGATTAAACACACAAATATGGAATTACCAAAATTTTTGCTTGGAGACAATACTGATTTTCAAGATGATATTTTTATTATTCACTTGGATTACCCAAGATTTATCATCAACCTGAAAGACGATGAGGTGGAATTTTTGGAAGAAGCAGAAGATCTTGATGAAGCTGAATTGAACGCCGAAATGGAAGGCCTGATTGTTCTTGCCAATGAATTTTATGACAGAGAAATTGCTCGTTACGAAGAATAATTATTTCTTCGTAACGATATAGTATACCCGGGTTAATCGGTCATTGTGTTTTTTGGAATCTGATGGTACGTGATTCAAATCAATATATGATACCTCTTTGAAATTGTAATTCTGGAATTCTTTTTTAGAATTGACTTTATCTGTTTTTAAAGCCAGTAAACCAAATTTACTTTCAGAAGGTAAGTTTAGTTTATTGGTTTTTTCGTTTAAAAGAATAGGAATACTTACACCGTAATCCCAAATGATTTCGGGTGTAAAAGCATTTAATTCATAAGTACGGATACCCAAATTCTTTCCTTTTTCTCTTATTGCTTTTGCACTGGCGTATTCCGGGTTTTTTAAAATGAGTTCGGTAAAAGGTATTCCAAAAGCAACAACTGCCAGCTGAACGGCTATTACGGCATAAAATACTTTTGAGAAGTTTTTGTTTCTTAGGTTTGTAAACAGAAAATAACCAATTGTGAATAGAGAAAGTGTCAATGCAATGAGCCAAAACTCATATCCTGCAATATTATTTTTTACTTTGATAAATATACCGACAGGAATAACAATACAAATGATACCGATAAGTCCAAAGGCGAAATAGACAATTCTCTTTTCTTTTTTTAAACTTATATTTTTAAAATTGTTTATTAGGTATTCAATGTAAAAACCTGTGTTCAATGCCATTGGAATTAAAACCGGCAGTAAGTATCTGGATTTTTTTTCGGGTATTATAGAAAGTAAAATGACCGATGCCAATGTCCATATCAGGGTAAATTGATAGACTTTTAAATTACTGACTCTGCTTTTCAAATACGGATAAAGTAAGGCAATAAAAGCAGGAACTGTCCAAATACCGCTTTGGGTAAAAAAGCTCCAATAATAATAAAAAGGGCGGGTGTTATAATTTCCCCATCGGCTGCTTTCTATTTTGGTCACTTTTAAATAGGTTGCAGGATCAGCCCATTTTACATACAAAGGCCATGACAAACCAATGATTAAGCCTAAAACAAGAATCAGAAAGAGGTAGAATTTTTTGTCTTTCAGCTGATACTTATAGGTGAATCCATAAGCAATTAAAAAGGGTAATAGCAATGCATAGACGGAAATTGGACCTTTGCTTAAAAATGAAAACCCAAAAAACAACCCCGCCATTACAGCATTAAAGAGTGGTTTCTTAGAGCCATTCAGTAAATCCCATAAAAATAGTAAGCAAACAATCATAAAACTATGAGTGTACATGTCCCATTGGTTGTCTCTTCCGGCGAAATAAATATAAAAAGAGGTAATTAAAATCAAACCATTGTGGAAGCTTTGTTTTTTGGATAAACCTAATTTTTCAGAAAGTCTGTAAACTCCAAACACCAGTAATAATGTGATTAATGCAACAGGAATCCGCATACCGTAAACACTGTCAAAACCAAAAATAATTCCTGAAACGGCAGTTAGCCAAGTTGGTAATGGTGGTTTTTCATAGCGGGGCAAATCATTTAGAGTTGTCAGTATCCAATGATTGTGGGTTGCCATTTCTCTTGCTGTGATGAAGTTTCTGGCTTCCATGATGTTTACTTCAATAACATCCAAATGCGGTAAAAGCATCATACTGGCTATAACTAAAAGCCAGAAAGTATAATTAAGAACTAATTTTGACATCTTTTTTTATGATTACTATATTTCTGGAATAAATGACTAAACCTATTGCGTGGCCTGCTAATAATACCGGATCTCTTCGGATTATAGCATAAATGAAAATGATAAGGGATCCAGTTAAACTGATAATCCAAAAACCTAATGGTAGAACAGAATCTTTTTTCTTTTCAGAATAAATCCATTGGTAGACAAAACGCAGTGTAAATAATACCTGTCCAACTATTCCTGTCCAAAGCAGCCATTGTGGAATTTTTTCGTTTTTAAAGAGGAAATCAACATCCATTACATTGTTATTATAACCATAGCCAATTATAAAAAAAGGAAAAAGAAGAACAAACCATCTTAAAAGGACGTGTATTTTCTTCCAGTCGTTTTGAAGCTGAATGTTCCTGATGTAGATGTAATAAGTGATTGTCTGGCCTAACATAATAGAGAAGTCATGTCTGAAATAGCCATAAACGAATAATAAAAACGAGGCAAATAAACTGATTTCCCAAAACAATACCGGGGTCAGTACTTTTTTGCTTTTTTCAGAAATAATCCATTGTAAAATCATTCTGCTCGAAAACAAAATTTGGGCAATAAACCCTATCGAATAAATGATGATGTTGTTCATTATCCTTTTTTTGCTACGCTGTAATTGATGTATTTTTTCTTCATCCACAAATAAGCAAAACAATCCTGAAGCGGCCCTAATAAACGGTTCCAAAGATTGAATTTTGAAACCCCGGCAACTCTTGCGAAATGTCTCACTGGAGTTTGTTTAATTTTACCGTTTTGCAGCAGAATCATAGCTGGTAAAAAACGGTGCAATCCGTTGAACATCGGGATTTTCTTAGCCATATCGGTACGGATTATTTTCAAAGGACAACCTGTATCATCCATACCGTCATCTGTAAAAGCTCTACGGATACCGTTGGCAATAGTTGAAGACATGTTTTTGGTAAAGGAATCTTTTCTGTTGGAACGTACTCCGGTAACAAGGTCAAATTCGCCTGTAAATTCCATCAGTATATTGAAATCTTCTGGAGCAGTTTGCAAATCGGCATCAATATAACCCACCCAAGGCGTATCAGTATAATCAAAACCGGCTTTGATTGCAGCGCTTAAACCGGCATTTTTTTCAAAAGAAATAAAAGTAAAGTCTTCTGTATCTTTGCAGATTAGTTCAATCAGAGTCTGGCTGTTGTCTTTGGAACCATCGTTTACAAAGAGGATTTTAGTCTTTTTTTTGGAAATAGAAAGAAACTGTTTCATTTCCTGATGTACACGGTCAAGATTATCTTCTTCGTTGTAGACTGGGATGATAATTGTTAATTCAAAATTCATATATTAAATTTTAAGTAAAGGTATTGTTGGTTTTGGTCTAAACCCAAAGAATTTTAGGTTGATATATACAAAATATTCTTATATAGTAGATTTTATATGTGCAAAGGCTTTATTGCAAAAAGTTATCCTGATACCATTTTACTTGTGCTTTCAGACCTTCATATAAACTCGTTTTAGGGTTGTATCCCAATAATTTTCTGGCTTTGTCAATTACAGCTTTAGTCCTTAATTGATCGCCTGTTCTGGCTTCAACAATTTGCAGGTTTATTTTTTTATTTAAAATCTGCTCGACAATTTCTATTCCTTGTTGCGTTGTGTTTTCTTCTTCGGTTCCTAAGTTGATGATTTCATTGTTGACAATATCTTCTTTGCCAATAACACTCACCACGCCGTCAACGATATCCAGTACATAGGTAAAACTTCTTAAGTGACTTTCACTTCCCTTATACAATGGAAAAGGGATATTATTGAAAGCATTGGCAATCAATTTTGTGTATAATTTTTCAGGTCTTTCGCGGGGTCCGTAAACAGAATACAAACGCAAAGAGCAGGCTTTCAGTTGTCCCAGTCTGCTGCTTGCCAAAACCAATTGTTCGGCGGCAAGTTTTGTCACTCCATAAAAAGAAGCCGGTTTTGGCGGTTCTGTTTCATCAAATGTGGCATGAATTCCATAGATAGATGAAGTGGCGATGTTGACAAAGAGAGCTAATTTTTGATTTTTTAATGCAAAATCGAGCAAGTTTTTGGTTCCAATAACATTGTTGTCCAAATAATCTTCAAAACTGGAAGTGGCTGAAATACCAGGTTGGGCAGCAAAATGAAAAATATATTCAAAATCTGTAGGTAATGACTGCAGTTGTTCGGCGTAACGCAAATCAATCTTTTCGATTGCAATTCCTTTTGATGCCAAAGTATTTGCGTTCAGCTGTTTTAATGACAGATCATAATAATCCGAGAAATTATCTAATCCTGTCACTTCATGTCCCAACGACTGCAGGTATTCGGCTGTATGTGAAGCAATATATCCAGCAGCACCGGTAACTAATATTTTCATAGGTTGTACTTAAATGATTTTATAGGCAGTATTTTATTGCCAATTCACTAGGGATGTCTCTTGTAACCTTAAAACAAAGACAAATAAATATTATTTTTTAGTTTAAAAAATATAATCTAAAGACTTACTAGAATATATAATTTTTCCAAGTGTAAAAATAAGAAAAATTAACTAATCACACCCACTGTCAAACAATTAAAAAAACAAGAACAAGAAGCTGAAAAAAGATATAATAATTGATTTATTTAAGATAATTAGTCGTCTTTCTTGAATTATTTTCAGATACAATTACAAAACCTAAATATCAATTTTAAAGATTTTATTAAAGGTATTGCTGAACTGTTGTGATATCAAACTTTATTCTTAAAATAATTGTCGAGTAAAATTTGAGCTGCTACAAAAGGTGAAACCGAATTATTTTGCACCGCTTTTTTGGTAGAATCTAATAGTTCAATTATTTTTGGTTGATTGTAGAAATGCGTTTTTAACTGTTCATCGATGGTTTCCATCATCCAAAAAAGATTTTGTTCCTTGCGTTTTTCCTGAAAATAATGATTTGAATTTGCGAGTTCGAGATAGTCTGAAACTGTCTGCCAGACTGTGTCTATTCCATCTTTGGTCAGCGCACTGCAGGTTGCTGTTGTTGGAACCCATCCTGAATTTTTTGGCGGAAAAAAATGCAGTGCTCTGTTGAATTCTACTTTGGCCAAATTTGCTTTTTTGATATTGTCACCATCTGCTTTATTGATTACGACTGCATCTGCCATTTCCATTATGCCTCGTTTTATGCCCTGGAGCTCATCGCCGGCACCGGCAATTTTTAATAATAGGAAGAAATCGGTCATACTGTGAACAGCTGTTTCACTTTGTCCCACACCTACAGTTTCAATAAGAATAACATTGAAACCACATGCTTCGCAAAGAGTTATGGTTTCTCTGGTTTTTCGTGCGACACCGCCCAAAGTCTCTCCGGATGCTGACGGTCTTATGAATGCATTTTCGTCTTTTACCAATTCTTCCATTCGTGTTTTATCTCCTAGAATACTTCCATGCGAAATGGTACTGCTTGGGTCTACAGCCAGAACAGCAACTTTTTTGCCCAAACCTGTCAAATGTCTGCCAAAAGCTTCTATAAAAGTACTTTTGCCGACACCGGGAACACCTGTAATACCTATTCTGACTGATTTGCCGGAATGGGGAAGGCAACCGCTGATGACTTCATTTGCTTTTTCAAGATGGGAAATGTTTGTGCTTTCTATTAATGTAATGGAACGGCTTAGTGCAGTTGTATTTCCGTCTAAAATTCCGTTAATCAATTCTTGGGCAGAAGGTTGTTTCTTTCTGGATTCCTTGATTTGATGAATAGCGATTGAACTGGTTATTTCTGGTGGTGAAATACCTGCTTTTTCATTTAAAGCACTTGATTTTGATTTATGGATTGACAAAGTGATTCTTTTTAGATAAGTAAAAGTAATCAAAACAAAAACAGTTTCAAAAGGTGAATTTTGAAACTGTTTGTTGTTAGCCGTATTGTATTTCTTAATACGCTGCAGTAAAACGAATTTGGTGATGCTTCGGATTTTCAACTTCATCAGCGATAACAACGGCTAAATCTTCGCCAGACAAAATGCTTCTCTGATTTTCATCAAAAACAGGATTTTCTAAGCCCAATCTATATTTTCCTGTTCTTCCAGTGGTTATCCCTTGGTGCATTTCGAAAGCTGGACTAAAGAAAGCCCAATCCAACTCTTTTTCTTTTTTAATGATATTCAAATAATCTCTTGCAGCTGTTGCTCCGGCATGATACTCTTTTGGGAAATCAGGAGTATCTACAGCTTGTAGATCTGGTGCAACAAATAAGCTTCCGGCACCTCCAATGGTAATGAATCGTTTTACGCCCGATTTTTTTACTGCTTCTTGGATAGATTTTGATCCATTGATAAAGTCTTCATAGATGTTTGGGTTAGTCCAGCCTGGATTGTATGCGTTTATGACAACGTCATTTCCTTTTAAAATTTCTGCTAATGCATCTGTATCAAAGATATCTGCAGCAACCCAATTTACGTTTGAATCGTTCTTTGGATTTCTGGCAATAGCCTTAATTTCGTGATTTCTGCTTGATAATTCGTTTAAAATGTTGGTTCCAACAAATCCTGTTGCTCCGATAATTGCAATTTTCATAATAGTTATATTTAAAAGTAATAAAAAAAGTTACAGTTTAGTTTAAAAAAATAGATTAGAATTTATTGGAAAAATCTTCCAATGTAATGTCGCTCAATTGCAAGCTGATTGTTTGATTTATGTCTTCATATAAATTCTCTAAATTTTTATTTATTTGTTTGCCAACAGGACAATCTGGATTGGGTTCGTTCTTTGAGAAGCCTAATGATACAGTATCAAAAGTCATTTTGAATATGGCATCCAAAGTGATTTTTGATGAAGATTTCAATAGGCGGGTACCTCCGTTTTTTCCTTCTTTACTTTCTACAAAATGATTTTTTTTAAGATTTGCTATTTCTTTTCTGACCAAAACCGGATGTACATTCATGCTTCCTGCTATAAAATCAGATGATAAATAGTCATCCGGGAATTTCGAAAGCAAGGTTAATATATGTAATGTAATGGCAAACTTACCTGAAATCATAACTGTAATAAAATATATTGCAAATATAAAACTTCTGTTTGGATTTTTGTGTTTATTTTGAAAAAAAATAACAGTTTATCTTTATTTAATTTCTTGTTGCGCAGTTGGGTTAAAAGTTTTTTAATAGTATTTTTGTGTTCTATTTTATGTGATGAACAACTTTATTCTCATTTTTATTTTCTTACTCCTTGGTCTTGCGTTGCAAAATGTAAAACAAATACCAAAAAATACACATAAATTTTTAAATTGGATTGTCATCTATATTTGCCTTCCTGCCTTAGCCTTATACTATATTCCGAAAATTAAATGGGATAACCAATTGTTGTTTTCAATTGGTGTGGCTTGGATTGGTTTTATTATTTCGTATTTCTTTTTTAGTTATTTGGGTAAAAAAAGAGGGTGGTCAAGAAAACTTACAGGTTGCCTGATTATTTGTTCGGGTATGGGGAATACTTCTTTTTTAGGATTTCCGATAATTGAAGCTTTATATGGAGAAGAAGGGATGAAAACAGCAATTTTAGTCGATCAGCCCGGATCATTTGTGGTTCTTTCTACTTTAGCAGTTTTGGTTGCCACTATGTATTCTAAAGGGAATTTGAATAGTTTTCAAATTGCCAGGAAAATTGTTTTTTTTCCTCCTTTTGTTACTTTTTGCATTGCTTGTCTGATGAACGTTTTTCAATTTGATTTTTATAATTGGGTACAATTGCTGCTTAAATCAATGGGGAGTGTAGTCACACCTTTGGCTTTACTTTCGGTGGGACTGCAATTGCGTTTTGAAAAACGAAGTATGCATTGGGATTTTCTTGGGTTGGGTTTGTTTTATAAATTGATTGCTACTCCGGCTATTATCTTTTTTTTATATGTGATAGTTCTGAATCAGCACTCTAAGGCAATCCAGGTAGCTGTAGTTGAATCGGCGATGGCTCCAATGATTACAGCATGCATTCTATCATCAACTTATGGTTTAAAACCCCGGTTAAGTAGTATGATGATTGGTTTTGGAATACCATTATCATTTATTACTTTAATTTTCTGGGTGTTTTTGATGCGCTTTATTTAAAAAGGAAAAAAATAGTCTGTACTTTTTTAGGGTATCAAATTATGGATTTTAGCATACTGCAATAGCATAATGGTTTTGGCATCTTTTATTTCGCCAGATGTTATCATGTCATAAGCTTGATTGAATGGCATTTCGATAACCTCAATATCTTCGTGTTCATTTGCCAATCCTCCTCCCGAACTTACTTTCATACTTGCATCGTATTCACCAATGAAGTAATATAGAATTTCGGTAACAGCTCCAGGGGACATATAGGCTTCAAAAACTTTTTTTACTGAATGCAGACGGTAACCGGTTTCTTCTTCTGTCTCACGGATGATACAGGCTTCCGGATTGTCTTCGTCCAATAATCCTGCACAGACTTCAGTCAATAGACCGCTTTTGTTTCCGTTTAAATAGCTGGGCAGTCTGAATTGACGTGTCAAAACTATGGTTCCTTCGGATTTGTTGTACAACAAAATAGCGGCACCATTGCCTCTGTCATACACTTCGCGCACCTGTGTGTCCCAAGAGCCATCTCTTTTTTGATAATCCACGGTCACTTTATTCAGGATGTACCAGTTGTCCGACAGTAATTCTGTTTTCTGTATTTTGTATTTTGGATTCGACATAGTATTAGCTGATTGATATTTAAAAAAAACGTCCCGGTTTATCGGGACGTTTTTGGATTATTTAGTTATAGTTTGTTTTCTGTCTGGTCCGACAGAAACTATTTTTATTGGAACTTCTACTTCTTTTTCGATGAATTCAATGTATTCTTTAAGTTCAACAGGCAATTCGTCGTAAGTGGTCATTCCTGTTAAATCTTGGTGCCATCCTTTAAATTCTTTGAATATAGGAGTTACATTTTCAGGCTCAATGTTGTATGGAAAATGTGAGATGTTTTTTCCTTTGTAGTTGTACTCGGTACAAACTTTTAAAGTTTCAAAACCTGAAAGAACATCACCTTTCATCATCATTAATTGTGTTACTCCATTGATTTGAACTGCGTATTTTAAAGCTACCAAATCCAACCATCCGCAACGTCTTTGTCTTCCGGTTACTGATCCAAATTCGTTTCCTACTTTGGCCATTGTCGCACCGTCTTCGTCAAAAAGTTCTGTCGGGAAAGGGCCACTTCCTACGCGTGTTACGTAAGCTTTGAAAATTCCGTATACTTCTTTGATTTTGTTTGGAGCAATTCCTAAACCTGTACAGGCTCCTGCAGCGGTAGTGTTAGATGAGGTTACAAATGGATATGTTCCAAAATCAACATCAAGTAATGAACCTTGAGCTCCTTCGCAAAGGATTGATTTTCCTGCTTTTTGAGCTTGCGCTAAATATTCTTCACTGTCAATAAAGTCTAATGTTTTTAAAACTTCGATAGATTCGAAGAATTCTTTTTCCATTTCGGCCAGATTGTACTGAATGTTAACATCGTAGAATTTAATCATTTCTTCGTGTTTGTCAGCTAAATGTCTGTAACGCTCTTCGAAATCTTCCAATTCAGTATCTCCTACACGTAAACCGTTTCTTCCGGTTTTGTCCATGTAAGTTGGTCCAATTCCTTTAAGTGTAGAACCGATTTTTGCTTTTCCTTTTGATGCTTCAGAAGCTGCATCCAGTAAGCGGTGTGTAGGTAAAATTAAATGTGCTTTTCTGGAAATGATTAATTTGGATTTGATATCCATATTAAACTTTTCAAGACCTTCAATTTCTTTTTGAAAAACTACTGGGTCAATAACCACTCCGTTTCCGATAATGTTTATGGCTGTTTTGTGGAAAATTCCTGAAGGAATAGTTCTAAGAACGTGTTTTATTCCGTCAAATTCTAAAGTGTGTCCTGCATTTGGACCTCCTTGAAAACGAGCTATTATGTCATAATTTGATGTAAGAACGTCAACAATTTTTCCTTTTCCTTCATCTCCCCATTGTAATCCTAATAATAAATCTACAGTCATTCTATGTTTTTATTTGCAGTTAATTTTCTATTGTATTTTCTTTTTCAGTAGTAGTTCTTTTCTTGTTTCCGTATAAGTATAGGGAATGATTGGTGATTTCGATATCAAAAATTTCTTCGATAGTTTTTTTGATGGTTTGAATTCTCGGGTCACAAAATTCAATCACTTCTCCGGTATCAGTCATGATGATGTGATCATGTTGCTTGTCGAAATAGGACTTCTCGTAATGAGCCTGATTTTGTCCAAACTGATGTTTGCGGACCAAGGCACAGTCCAGTAATAATTCGATAGTATTGTAAAGGGTTGCTCTACTGACACGATAGTTTTTGTTTTTCATTTTGAGATATAGGTTCTCTATGTCAAAATGTTCTTCACTGTCGTATATTTCTTGAAGGATAGCGTACCGTTCAGGAGTTTTTCGGTGTCCTTTGTTTTCAAGATACATTGTAAAAACATTTTTTACAATCTCTTGATTTTTGTTATTATCTGTGGAAATGAGTGTCATATCTTGCAAAGATAAATTATTATTTTAAAAGTATAAAAAAATAGGGTTTTAATTCTAAATCCGATACTTCATTTTTTGAACCTGATGACAGGTAGCAAGCGTTGTTTTTTTATTGAAAATTAATTTGTTCCGCTTAATGCGTGAGGGATAGGAGCAGGCTGCCAAAGCAGTGCGGATAGCCCGACGCCGTTGATAAAAGGGGCGTATAAACGATTCTGCATAAAAGCCCCTTTTGTCAACGGGGGCACGCCCAGATTATTTTTGAAACTGTTTGTTTTGTCTTTAGGTTGTGATTATCACAATTTTGACTTTAAAAGTTTGTTTTGTGTCTTTTTAATTTTTGTACACACGGGTTACCTTGTCGATTCCGTCTATTTTTTTGATATTATCCATTAATTTTTTCAAAACGGTGATGTTTGGAACAATCACGGATACCTGTCCCTTGAAAATACCGGCTTCACCGTTGAGCGAAATACTTTGGATGTTTACGTTCATGTTATTGGAAATGACTTTTGTCAACTCATTTGTAAGTCCCAAAGTATCCATTCCCATGATGTTGATGGTGGCTTTGAAGTCTTGCTGGGTAGAATCAATCCATTTGGCCTGCATAATTCGGTACGCGTAATTGGACTGCAGCGAGATGGCATTAGGGCAGTCTTTTTTGTGGATTTTGATGCCGTCATTTATAGTTACAAAGCCAAAAACTTCGTCTCCGGGTATGGGATTGCAGCAATTGGATAATTTGTAATCGAGTTTATCATGTGTTTTTCCAAAAACAAGCATGTCATAATTGCTGCTGATGACTTGTTTGTGAATGTCGTCGTCAGCAGTACTGTGGGGACGCTTGATTTTGTTTTTGAAGAAATTGATTAATGTATTGCTTTTTTGAGCTGCAAAATCTTTTAATTGCTGGTTGTCAATTGACCCGACGCCGACTCTGTAAAACAAATCCAAACTTGTTTTTAGTCTGAAAAAGTTAACCAGTTCGTTGGTAGTCTGTTCGTTTAGACTTACTTTAAGATGCTTTAGTTTACGGGTAAGTAATTCTTTTCCGTCTTCGGCAATTTTCTTGATATTTTCATTAAGAACATTGCGTATTTTGTTTTTTGCTCTTGAAGTGGTTACATAATCCAGCCAGTTAATGGTTGGTTTTTGGTTGGGAGAAGTGATGATTTCTACCTGGTCACCGCTTTTTAGTTCATAATTTAGGGGAACCAATTTTCCGTTGACTCTGGTTCCTCTTGTTTTTATTCCAAGTTCAGAGTGGATACTGAAGGCAAAGTCAAGAGAAGTGGCACCTTTGGGCAGTGATTTAATTTCTCCTTTTGGTGTAAAAATATAAATTTCCTTAGAATAGAGGTTCATTTTGAAATCCTCTACAAAATCTACAGCACTGGTTTCCGAATTTTCCAAGGCTTCTTTCAAAAGATTAAGCCAAACGTCGAGACCGTTTTCTTCGGTGGCTCCGTTTTTGTATTTGTAATGTGCGGCGTATCCTTTTTCGGCGATTTCGTCCATGCGTTCACTTCGTACCTGTACTTCGACCCAACGGCCTTTTGGCCCCATGACAGTTATATGGAGCGCTTCGTACCCGGTTGATTTTGGTGAGGAAATCCAGTCACGCAAACGGCTGGGGCTGGGTCTGTAATGATCGGTAACGATGGAATATATTTTCCAAGCGAGAAATTTTTCATCGTGAGGATTGGATTTGTAGACGATACGTAAGGCAAATTTGTCATAGACTTCGTCAAAAGTCACATTTTGCGCCAGCATTTTTCTGTTGATGGAGTAAATGGATTTTGGACGGCCTTTGATAATGTAATCCACATTTTCTTCGTCCAAGGCTTTTTGCAATACTTCGGAAATGTCTTTGATGTATAAATCCTGTTCTTCCTTGGTTTCTCTTATTTTACTGACAATGGAATTGTATCTTTCAGGTTCAGTGTATTTTAATCCTAAATCTTCGAGCTTGTTTTTTATTTTATAAAGTCCCAATCTATGAGCCAATGGCGCATAAATATATAAAGTTTCGGAAGCGAGTTTAATCTGCTTGTAATTTTCCATGGAGTCCATGGTAAGCATGTTATGAAGTCTGTCTGCAATTTTTATTAGGATTACCCTAACATCATCGTTGAGGGTAAGTAACATTTTGCGGAAATTCTCAGCCTGCATCGACACGTTTAAGTCTTTTTGAACCAACGATATTTTGGTTAATCCTTCGACCAGCTGGGCGATTTTTGGATTAAACATTTTCTCGATGTCTTTGACAGTGATCGGTGTATCTTCGACCACATCGTGCATTAAAGCAGCAGCAATAGAAGTTGCTCCCAAACCAATATCGGAAGCCACAATTTTGGCCACCGCTATGGGATGGAAAATATAGGCCTCACCCGATTTTCGTCTTTGGTCTTTGTGGGCGTCTACAGCCACATCAAAGGCTTTGCGTATCAGTTTTTTATCCTCTGAGGTTAAGGTCTGGTAACTGATGCGCAGTAATTCTTTATATTCTTGAGCAATTGCTTTGTTTTCTTTTTCTATATCGATTTCAGTCATAACGGCATGGTTCAATTCCTAAAAATAAGGTTTTTTTTGGGAATATGCAAGGGTTTTGGATTACAGATTTTAGAATTTAGATTTTTTCAATTGTCAAAATTATATTCGCTTAAAATCCAAATCCTGAAAGTCATAACTGAAATCAGTCAACTCAGAGATGGGTTTCATTTTGATTCCAATTGCTTTTCCGGTTGCGTCAAATTCAAAAAACAAATGAGCATCAGCATGAAAATAGGCATTGTCCCATTTTACAACCAAATTTTTGTCTTTGTAAAGAAATAATTCTCCTTTTAACTGCGGAGAGCGCTTGGAGGCGAAAAACAATTTTCCTTTCTTTTCGCTGATTGTTATTTCGCCCAACCAATTGTCTTTGTAGGTTCCAATGTAATTACTGAAATCAATTTTGACTTTGTCTTTTTTGTTTTTGGAAACAAATGCCCAAACTTCGTCAGTTACTTTATCTGCTGATTCCTCGGCTGCTTTTACTCTATTGCTGTAAAGAGTAACGTAGTCATCTGATTTTATATTTAGATAACTGTCTTTTATGGTGTTTGTAATCGAGCTGAAAGCTGCTCCGGATTGCTGATTGGTTAAAACTACAATTCCTAAATTGAGCTCTGGAAGTAAAGTAACCTGAGTAACTATTCCTTCTAAACCTCCGGTATGAGTTGCCTGCTTATACCCTTTAACATCGCTCAAAAACCAGCCTAATCCATAAGAACTGAAATGAGTGTTGTAAGGTGGTTTTGTTGTGGCAGGAATTATAGTTTGCGGTGTCCACATTTCATTGTGCTCTTTTTCAGAGAACAATTGTTTGTTTTCAGGACCGTATTTTCCATTGTTCAATTGCATGATTACCCACTTGCTCAAATCGTTTACACTTGAGTAAATACCTGCGGCGGAATCAAATAATTGATTTTTATATCTCGAAATAACCTTTAGCTTTCCGTTAATAGGTACATGCGGAACTATTACATTGCTGGTGTCTTTTAATCGGACAAACGATGCGGCACTGTTATTCATTTCCAATGGTTTCATGATTCGGCTTTCGATAAAATCGCACCAACTCATTCCACTGACTTTGTGAACTACTTCACCGGCAACAATGTATAATAAATTGTCATAATCATATTGTGTTCTAAAAGCAGAAACCGGTTTTAAATATTGTAAATTTTGTATGATATCCTGAGCGGTAAAATTGCTGCCGTCCGGCCAAATCATTAAATCACCTGCGCCAAGTCCCAATCCGCTTCTGTGGGTCAGTAAGTCTCTAATCGTAAACTCATTGGTCACATAGTCATTGTACATTTTGAAATTTGGCAGATAAGTAATGACTTTGTCATCCCATTTGAGTTTGCCTTCATCAATCAACATGGCCAAAGCTACGCTAGTAAAAGCTTTGCTGTTGGAAGCAATTCCATACAGCGTATTTGCATCTACCTTTTCATTTGTCAGTATCGATTTTACTCCGTAGCCTTTTGCCAATACTACTTTTCCATCTTTGACAATCGCGACTGCAATTCCAGGCACATTAAAAGCAGTCAAAGTCCGATTAACTAGATTGTCTACTTCAAGTTCTGTAATTTGAGCAAAAGAAGGAATGCTAAATGCAAGAAGAGTTAAAAGAGAAAAGTAAATTTTTTTCATGTCTTTCAATTTAATTAGTTTCTAATATGAATTTATAATCTAAAATCTGTGATCTAAAATCAAAAACCCCTCTGTCTTTTGGCTTCAAATATTAAAATTGCTGCAGCTACCGAGACGTTCATACTGTCAATTTCGCCTTGCATCGGTATAATTATGTTTTGGGTGGCTGCATCGCGCCATTCCTGTGTCAATCCTGTAGCTTCAGTCCCGACAACCAATGCTGTTGGCGAAGTGTAATCTTGAGTATGATAGGAAGTAGAGTTTTGTAACGTGGCGCAATAAAAATTAATATTTCGTTCTTTCAAAAAAGCAATAATCTCTGTGGTCGTTCCCGTCGCAATCTGATTGGTGAACAAACAGCCTACGCTTGAACGGACAACATTTGGATTGTATAAATCACTTTTTGGGTTGGCGATAATCACTGCATCTAGATTTGCGGCATCGGCGGTACGCAATAATGCACCTATGTTTCCTGGTTTTTCAGGAGCTTCAGCGATAATAATCAATGGATTTTCCGATAATTTTAAATCAGATAATTGCATCGATTTGGCTTTGGCCACAGCCAAAATACCTTCGGTCGTGTCCCTGTAGGCCAGTTTTTGGTAAACTTCCTTGTTGATTTCTATCAATTCGGCTTTGTTTGATAATTGACGGGTTTCGGTTTCCGAACAGACTTCCGGTAAAAACAAAATCGTTTCTATTTCATATCCTCCTTTTAAGGCCAGCGTAATTTCACGTTTGCCTTCAATCAGAAATGTTTCCGATTGTTTGCGGGCTTTTGCTTTTTCGTGCAATAGCACCAAGGATTTTATAAAAGGATTCTGTACGGAAGTTATTTGTTTCATTGCAGTTTTGATGTGAAAGACGCTAAGTTTCGAAGGCGCTAAGGTACTACCATTTTTTAAATTCTTTTTGTTTAATTTTGGCAATAGGCAATGTACATAAAGCACAATCAACAATCAACAATTGACAAATAAAAAAGAATGTTTCACCTACTAGACATTATTGGAACGATGGCATTTGCAATGTCGGGCGCATTGACTGCAATGAGCAAAAAACTGGATCCGTTTGGAGTTTTCATCATTGCTTTTGTAACTGCAGTAGGAGGCGGAACCCTGCGTGATGTAATGATAGGACGTACTCCGGTGGGCTGGATGCAGGACGTGACTTATGTTTATATGATTGTCCTGGGATTTATTTTAACGATTATTTTTAGAAAGAGATTAGACAAACTCCGCACTTCGCTTGCTTTATTCGACACGATCGGTTTGGGCGTTTTTACCTTAATCGGAATTCAAAAAGGAATAGATTACCAGCTCCATCCTGTTATTTGTGTAGCTTTGGGAACAATGACCGCTTGTTTTGGGGGTGTTCTGCGGGATATTTTGTGTACCGAAATTCCAGTGATTTTTCGAGAAGAAGTTTATGCCACGATATGTATTTTGGGTGGAATCGTGTTTTTTATCCTCCGGAAAATGAATCTGGAAAATGATGTTTTATACCTCGTGACTTCTTTGGTTATTATTGCGGTTCGCCTAATGGCTGTAAAATACAAATGGCATCTTTCTCCTATAGAACATAAAAAATAAAGAAGATTTGGGCGAGACCACATTAAAGTAAGCGGTCTACTTTTCTTTGCGCTTATTCGACCACTTTCCTTAATGCGGTCGGGCTATACGCGCTACTTCGGTAGCTAGCTTCAAATGAAATTCACTGAACTCCTATGAAAATAAATGTATAGTGAAGTAATCCCTCTCGCGGGCAATCTGCAAAGACACGAGTAAATAAATTAATTTACGGCTAATCTGATAGTTTAGAATTTTTTGAATTTCCTATTTAGAATATTACCCTAATTGTGTACTTTTCCAGTCCTTAAAACTCAATTGTGAAAAACTGCACCGTAAAACGATATCACGAAAAAGATTATGCCCAATGGAATGCTTTTGTAAGCCAAGCCAAGAATGCGACTTTCCTGTTTCATCGTGATTTTATGGACTACCACAAAGACCGATTCGAGGATTATTCTTTAATGATTTATAAAAACGAAAAGTTAGTCGCTGTTTTACCTGCCAATAGAGTAGGAGAGATAGTTTATTCCCATCAAGGTTTGACATACGGAGGTTTGATTTATGGAGGAGATTTAAAATTAGCTTCGGTGATTCTGGTCTTCAAAGCAGTTTTATTTTATTTGAATGAAAATGAAATTGTCAAAATCCAATTAAAAACACTTCCTTCCATTTATCACGACAAATCAGCCGAAGAATTGAATTATGCTCTGTTTTTGGCGGAAGCCAAATTAATTCGAAGAGATACACTTGCAGTGATTGATTTGTCAAAACCAATTCGTTTTTCAAAAATTAGATTGCGAGGTATTCAAAAAGGAATAAACAACGAATTAGTTATAAAAGAGGAAAATAATTTTGAATCCTTTTGGAACCAAATTCTGATTCCAAATTTAGAATCAAGACACGATGCAGAACCTGTTCACGCTATAGCAGAAATGCAATTTTTAAAAAATCATTTCGAGAATAACATAAGACAATTCAATGTGTATTATAATGATGAAATTGTAGCTGGGACAACCATTTTTGAATCCGAAAATGTCGCGCATTGCCAATATATTTCAAAATTTGAAAAGCAGGAAAATCTAGGGAGTTTGGATTTTTTATATAATCATTTAATTAAAAAGGTATTTGCTAATAAACGATATTTTGATTTTGGAGTATCCAATGAAAATCAAGGAAAAATACTAAATGAAGGATTGTCGTATTGGAAAGAAAGTTTTGGTGCAAGTACTATTGTACACGATTTTTATGAAGTGGTAACAATCAATTTTTTTAAACTTGAAAATATATCAAGATGATAAAATTCTTAGACTTAAAAAAAATAAACGAACCTTATGAAGCTGCTTTTCTAGAAAAATTGAAATCGGTTCTAGCCGGTGGCTGGTATATTTTAGGTAAAGAAGTCCAAGAGTTTGAAACTAATTTTGCTCAATATTGCGATGCCAAATATTGTGTCGGAGTTGGGAATGGATTGGATGCTCTAACTCTTATTTTTAAAGGTTATATTCAACTGGGAAAATTGCAAAAAGGAGATGAGGTTATTGTGCCTGCCAATACTTATATCGCGAGTATTCTTGCAATTCTTCAAGCCGATTTAGTGCCTGTCTTAGTTGAACCAAAGTTGGAGACCTACAATATAGATCCGAGTTTAATTCATGACAAAATAACACAGAGAACTAAAGCTATTCTTGCTGTACATCTTTATGGTCAATTGGCCGAAATGGAGACAATGCATGAAATAGCAAAACAAAATAATTTAATTGTTGTAGAAGACGCAGCCCAATCGGCAGGAGCTATCAGTAATCTAAAATCAAACGCAGCAGCATATAGTTTTTATCCGGGTAAAAATCTGGGAGCATTGGGAGATGGAGGTGCTGTAGTGACGAATGATACTGAGTTAGCCAAAACAATTCGATCCCTTCGCAATTATGGCTCGGAAATCAAATATCAAAATGATTTTATTGGGATAAATTCCAGATTGGACGAATTACAGGCCGCGTTCCTGAACCTGAAACTGCCAAATTTGGTTACTGATAATGAAAAACGGAGAACTATTGCCAGGCGTTATTTAGCCGAAATAAAAAATGATAAAATTATATCGCCTTTTTGGGATTTAAGTGATAATCATGTTTTTCATCTTTTTGTCATTAGAACCCAAAACAGAATGGAGTTGCAAAACTATTTAGCAGAAAACAATATTGAAACGGTTATTCATTATCCAATTGCACCGCATCAGCAAAAGGCTTTGGAATCCTGGAATAATTTGTCTTTTCCTATAACCGAAAAAATACATAATGAAGTGCTGAGTTTACCTATAAGTCCGGTTATGGCAATGGAGGAGGTTGATTATGTGATTGAGATTTTAAATAAATATTGAAATAGTGACCGAAAGCAAATCTTCATACCTGCAAATTGTTAAAGCAACATCAATATTTGGTGGGATGCAATTTTTTAATATTCTTATTTCAATTGTCAGAACAAAACTGATCGCGATTTTTATTGGTCCAGTTGGAATGGGAATTATTTCGTTGTTGAATTCGGCATTGAATATGGTTAGTGGAGTTACGGGTTTAGGAATTGAAACCAGCGCGATAAAACACATTTCTGAACAGTATAATTCAGCCGATTTAAATGCGGTCTCTCCAATAATTGCAATAGTTAAAAAAATAGCATTTATAACAGGAATTTTTGGAACATTGATTGTTGCATTGTTTTCAAGTTGGCTAAGCGAACTCACTTTCGGTAATTCAAATTACACCTATTTATTCGTTTATCTGTCAATAACGTTGTTGTTTAGGCAGTTGTCTGTTGGACAAATGGTGGTTTTTCAAGGCTTGCGAAAATTAAAAATATTAGCCAAAGCTAATTTTTATGGAAATTTGATGGGACTGTTGTTCTCCATTCCTTTGTATTATTTTTATAGAGTTGATGCCATTGTACCTACGATTGTAGTAACGGCTGTTTCATCTTTGTTGGTATCCTTTTATTATTCGAGAAAGATTAAAATTGAAAAAACTACGGTTTCTAATTCTCAATTACTCATTGAAGGAAAAAGCATAATCAAACTCGGAATAATGCTTACATTAAGTGGCTTGTTGACATTATTGGCTTCTTATATCATTCAGATTTATATTGGAAAAAATGGTGGATTAAAGGAAGTGGGTTTTTATAATGCGGGTTTTACTTTGCTGAATTCTTATGTTGGAATTATTTTTACAGTAATGAGTACCGACTATTTTCCAAAATTATCATCAATTTGCAATGATAACAAGAAAATTAGAGTGAGTGTGATTGAACAATCCTATATGTCAATATTTGTTATAACTCCAATAATAATCCTATTTTTAACATTTGTTCCGTTTATCATAAAGGTTTTATATACTTCAAATTTTTTTTCGATTATTTCAATGGTTTGTTTTGGAATACTGGCTATGTTGTTTCGGGCTGTTTCATGGTCAATGGGATATATATTAATTGCCAAAGGAGATTCGAAAATATTTATTAAAACTGCTTTTGGATTTAATTTTCTGTCTGTAATTTTAAATATACTTGGCTATTGTTTTTATGGATTAGAAGGACTTGGTTTTAGTTTTTTGATTTATTATTTGATACATTTAGTAGTTATAAAAATAATCACAAAAAGGAGGTATAATTTCTATTTTGATGCTGATTTTTATCGCACTTATATGATTTGTATAGTAATGTGCTTTGCCACTTTTTTTATGCGATACATAACAAATCCATTTTTAAAATACAGTTTGATGGCGGTAATGATAATACTGTCTTGGGGATTTGTTTTGTATCATTTAAATGAAAAAATGGGTTTTAAATTTTTATTTAATTCAATAAGTAAGAAAAAAAATGATTGATTTTGCGAAAAATAAATATAGAAAGCTACGAACGATTTATCATAAAATCAAGTTTTATTATAAAGTGAATTGGACGAAAACACTATATTTTAATTGGAAAAAATTTCCTTTTTCAATTGCCAAAAAGCTACCTGTTTTTTTCTATGGAAAAGTAAAATTCACTTCGATTAAAGGAGAGATTATAATCCGGGGAAATGTAAAAAGAGGAATGATTGGTTTTGGCCAGCCATATGAAATGAACACTGTGCATAAAGGAATAGCTGAAATTTTTATTGAGGGGAAAATGATTTTTAATGGTCATGTCCAGTTCGGAAAAGATTATTTTATTTTTATAAGAGAGCATGGTTATTGTGAACTTGGACATATGTCGTCTTTGGGTTCCAATGGGAAATTGATTTGTATTGAAAAAATAGTTTTAGGCGAATATTGTCGCATTGGTTCCGAATCCCAAATTATGGATACCAATTTCCACCAAATGATTGATACACTTACTGATGAAAGATTCTCAATTACTGCGCCAATTAGTTTGGGTAGCTATAATTATTTTGGTAATCGAGTTTCTATAATGTCAAAAACAAAAACACCTGATTATTGTACCATTGCCTCTAATAGTTTATGCAATTCTGATTATTCTAAAATTGGTAGTAATATTCTAATTGGAGGAATTCCCGCAAAATTAATTAGACAAAATATTTCAAGAGATTGGAAAGGGGAAAAAGATGCTTTAGATGAAATATTGATTGTTTAGGAGTTAAATGTTTTATTTGTGGATTTTTAAAAGAAAAGAATTTCTTAGTCTAGGTTAAATTATTTTTTTGAATGAAAGTATTTAAATAACTTAAAATGAGTAAAAATCATCTTTCCCAAACCTCTAAATACCTTTTCGCAATGTTCACATAATTGTGTTCTCTTACGATAAATGCTCTGGCTCGTTTTCCAATTGAAATAATCTCTTTTGGGTTTTCTATCAAAAAAGAAAGTTCTTTGACTAAGGAATCTACATCCGGCAAGGCATTGACGCAGACCCTTTCAGTTAAATTATAATGCTCCATAAACTCGGTTTCAGCGCCTGTAAAAACCACTTTACCTTTTGCCATAGCTTCAAGTGCGTTGTAGCCTTGGTCGTAGCTGAATGTTTGGTCCAGAAGAATGTGTGCTTTGTTGTACAGCTCAATATAATCAGAATATGGAATGGATTTAGCAGTAATTATTTCAACACGATTTACATATTTTATATTGATAATTTCCAATGCTTTTTCAAAGTAATTATTCCCTTTTTTATAGTAGTTGACTTCATTAATTCCGTGAAAAATAATTATTTTGTCTGTTACATTTAAAGGAGTGAAAGGAAGATTATCAATAATTATAGGATAAGGAATCAGCTTAGTAGCTTTTGGATGGCTTTTTAATGGAATGAAATAATCCATATCACCGGGGATTACAGCCTGAATGTTTTTGTAGACAAATTCATGTAATTCAATAAAAGACTTTTTTACATATCTCAAAGTGAATTTACAATGTCCTAAATTTGGATTCTCTTTGCAAGGCGTTAGAACCGAGTATTTGAATCGGTCTTCAAGCATATATTTTACGCAGATATAATCATCACCACAGGAAGAAAGAAATGTTTTTTTGTTGTTTTTGAAGATGTATTTCAGCATTTTTTTTTCAAAATACACGGTCGACTGCAAAGGGTATTCATTAACCAGCTGAACGATGTCAAAGCCAGTTGTCGCTTTTCGGTTAATGTAAAATCGAATGGCTAATTCTAACTGGGCAATATCGAATTCAAAGAGTCTGTAGATTATTTGCCGAAAGGCGTTCAAAAAGAAATTATCTCTTAAAAATTTGGCATAAATGGAAACATCCAAAGGGTAATTTTTGAAATCATTGTCCCCGATGAGGAGTACTTCGTGTCCAAGTTGCAGAAGTCCTTCTTTTAACGAATTATGAAACCGACTGTATTCGCCTACCAATAAAATCCTCATTATTGCCTATATTTGTTTACGAAAATAACAAATCAAGAATGACATTTCCAAGCCGTAAGCATAAAATTGCATTAATAGGAGACTCTTTGACAAACGGCGGTGCCGAAAAAGTACATTCTTTATTGTCCTTTTATTTTGAAACTGCCGGAATGGAAGTTTACAATTGCATTTTTTGCGATTTGGTTTCCTACGAGTATTCCGGGTCATTGCTGAATATTGGAAAAGTAAATCCTAATTCTTTCTTCATTACCAGAAAATTGAAGCGTTTTTTTGTTTTTAGAAACTTCATTAAAGACAATAATTTCGATTTTGTGATTGATTTTAGACAGCGAACTAATTTTATATTGGAATTGCTGATTTCCAGAGATGTTTATCCCAAGAATACCTACTATACAGTTCATAGTGGCGTCTTGGATTTTTATTTTCCTAAAGCAAAATTTTTGTCCGGTTTGATATATAAAAACAGAAGCATAGTTGCGGTTTCCAAAGCCGTTAAGGAAGAAATAGAAAATAAAAAAACTGTCGGATCCGTCAGTTTTATCCACAATCCAATTGATTTGAAATCTGTGCCGGAGTTGAAAAATCAGTTTGATATCAATGGTGAGAAATATATTTTGGCAGTAGGCAGAATGAATGATTGTATCAAGCAATTTGATAAATTAATTTCGGCCTATTCAAAATCCATTTTGCCCGAAAGAAACATTAAACTTGTTATTTTGGGTGAAGGGAATAAAAAGGAAAGTTATATTAAATTGACTCAAAAATTAGGAATTGAAAGTTTGGTTGAATTCAAAGGCTATGTTTTCAATCCGTTTCCGTATTATAAGAATGCCTATTATTTAGTTTTAACCAGTAAGAATGAAGGTTTTTCCAATGTTTTGGTAGAATCGTTATCTGTAGAAACTCCGGTGATAGCATTTGATTGTTTTGCAGGTCCAAATGAAATTGTTATAAATAAAGAAAATGGAATTTTGGTGGAAAATCAAAATATGCAAAAACTGATAGAAGCTATGAATTTATTTGTTGAAGACAATGAATTGTATAATCATTGTAAAAAGAATACAAAGAAAAACATAGAACGGTTTTCAATTGATGTAATTGGGAAACAATGGCTTGAATTAATGGGAGTTGAAAATTATTCTAAAATAAATATAGAAACAGAATGAATGTAGAAATCATTGATATACCTAAAATTGAAGATTATCGAGGGAATATAGCCGTTATAGAAGGTGACTGTATTCCATTTTCCATAAAAAGGGTATATTATTTATTTGATATTCCAAGTAATTCAAAACGAGGAGGTCATGCGCATAAAGAGCAGCTGGAATTGTTAATTCCTTTGTCAGGAAGTTTTGATGTAGTTTTGAAAAATGGAACTGTAAAAAAAATAATAACATTGAATAAACCTGATAGGGGCCTTTTGATTAATAAATATATTTGGAGGGAACTTGAAAATTTTTCTTCCGGAGCTGTTTGTTTGGTTTTGGCTTCTGATGTGTATAATGAAGAAGATTATATGCGTGATTATGATCAGTTTGTTGATGAAGTTAATTTTAATAACTCGTCAGTTTAATTCCTTTTCTGATTAAGAAATCTTTTGTTGTCTTAATGAAATGCAATAAGAAATAGGGTGACTTAAGTAATATAACTTGTTTATAATTTAGGTTTTTGAAGTCAATACTACGTATTATTTTCTTGTGTTTAGTTGTATCACCATCTATTTTCAAATGTTTTGCCAGAACATATCTTTCGAAGTCTAAGTATTTTTTTAAGTGAGGAACGACTGAACAATATTTTTCATATTGATCATAATCGGGTAGTGTTTTAGTAAGGATGGAGCTTCTGGTAATTTGATTATCTGTTTCCATGAAATAACTCATTTGGATACTAGAGCTATATGCTAATTTGAATTTTAAATTGGCTCTGATGTTAAAATCCAAATCCTCAGAAAAAGTAATTTTTTCATCATAATATCCAATAGTTTCAAAAACCGATTTGTGCCAGCACACACTGCTTGGGGTGTAAATTCCCTGTTTTAGATTAATCTTGAAAAAATCAATTATTCCGTTAAAATCTTGAGGTAAAACTTCCGAGCCATTATGCGGTTTATGAGTGGTTTTGGGATAAACTTCATCATAATTGGTGGCATAAATATTGGCTTCGGGAAAAGAAGAAATAAGGTTTTGTATGGTTTGCAGATAATGCGGGTGCCATAAATCGTCTGCGTCGAGAAATGTTATATAATCAGAACTGGAATTTTTTATACCCGTGTTTCGTGCGGCAGACAATCCTTTGTTTTTGGGATGATCAATAATTTTGATTTTTTCAGAAATATATTTTGAAATTATTTTTTCGCTTTTATCCGTAGAGCCGTCATTGACTATTATAATTTCGTAATCCGAAACAGTTTGTTTCAAAATGCTTTGTATGGCATTTTCAATATATCTTTCTTTGTTGTATAGCGGTATGATTATTGAAAAAAAAGCCATTTGCTGTTATTCTTTTAAAATGAAATCAAATAATTCAAACCAATTGTTTAGTTGATTTCCTGTTTCAATTTCAGTTTTGTTGCCTTGGTAAATAATCGTCTTGTTTACAAATTTAGTGATTAATGAAGCCAGTTCTTCTGGATCATTAACATCAAAAAAACTAACGGAATCATAATTGCCGACAGTTTCTTTTGCGTAAGGCAGATTGGCCAAAAACATTGGTTTATGGAATGCTTTTGCTTCACTGACGGGCAATCCCCAGGTTTCCAATTTGGATGGAAAAATCAAACAGTCTGTGGAATTGTAGAGTTTCAGTAATTCCTCCCGGTTTAAAGTTTCCCAAAAACGGATTTCTTTCAAATGGTTGTATTTGTAAAATAAGTGTTTGGCGTATTTGTTTGGATTGTCCTTGATAGTCGTAAAATGGATATGAATATTTTCTCTGATGGATTTATCCAATAATTCAACAGCATCAAAAAATATTTCAAAATTTTTGAATGTTCTGGGGAAGCTTGGAAAGAAAAAATGAATTTTATCTTTTTCCAGTCCGATTGTTTCTGTGGTCGTTTTTTCAGTGTATTCCGGTTGGCTGACAATAACGTTTTTGATATTGAATAAGGACTCGAATTCTTTTTTTATCCAATGCTGCTGTACAAAAACAGTATTGTTTTTGGCAATGTTTATTTGGTACAGATATTTATACAATAATGAAAAAACGCCTATTTTATAATCAAATTTCCAGTCTCTGAATGTTGGTTTGTAAAAAACGGTCGGGTGATGGCAATAAACGAAACGTTTGTCCGCAATCACATTTGGGCTGATATCATGTAGCGACAGCCAAATGTCTGGATTGATTTTTTTAGAAAGTTTTTTGAAATGAAAATATTCGTAATACAGGCGCAAAAACCATGAACTTTTGGCTTTTTTGAATTCTATGTATTCTATGTTTGGATGATTGAATTTGGATTTGTTGTGAACCAAAGCAATGACTTTTATGCTTTTGCTTTGATTGTAAATAGCTATTTTTTGAAGACAATTGTCAAGTATTGTAAAAATACCGCCCTCAACCATATTAATGCCTGAAATGACTATTGTCTTCTGTTTCAATGAATGTATTGATTAAGAATTGTTTAAATAAACAGTTTGAATGGTGTTACACCGTTCTTTGCACCACTTCAAAAATGGTAGCGTCCTCACATTTTAAGGTTTTGCTTGGGAACTTCATTAATAATGCATAATCATGGGTAGCCATTAGAACTGTCTTTCCATTAGCATTGATTTTTCTTAAAACTTCAAGAACTTCAATGCTGGTTTGAGGATCTAAATTTCCTGTAGGTTCATCGGCAAGGATGAATTCTGGGTCATTCAATAAAGCTCTTGCAATGGCGATTCGCTGTTGTTCACCGCCAGAAAGCTGGTGAGGCATTTTGCCGGCAAAATCTTTCATGTTTACCTTGTCAAGTACTTCGTCTATCTTGGCGTCCATTTCGTCTTTGTCAGTCCATCCGGTTGCTTTTAGTACAAAAAGCATATTGTCCTTTACAGTACGGTCCGGCAATAATTTAAAATCCTGAAAAACAATTCCGAATTTTCTTCTCAAAAACGGTATGTCGTCTTCTTTTAGAGTAGCTAAATCAAATTCTACAATCTTTCCTTCACCCTCCAATAAAGGTAAATCGGCATACAATGTTTTTAATAAACTGCTCTTTCCGGAACCCGTTTTTCCAATGATGTAAATAAATTCACCGTGATTGACTTCCAGATTAACATCGGATAAAATGATTTTTCCTTCTTGGTATATGTTTACGTTTTTTAAAGACAGTACAGATTGTGACATAGTGGAATTTGTTTATTGGGTAAAAGTAAAAAGATATAATCCAAATACAAAAGTAAAATGGAAAAAAAATAGGCATTTGGGAATAGGTATCAGGCATTAGACAAAACTCACAAAGAATTGTGATCAGTATTAAGTTTTTGCTAATAATAACTAATCCATTAACCTGCAATTGAGAACAAGCAACCGACAGCTATAAAGGATTTTGTTTAAAAAATAGTTTATAATAAAAGCCTTCAGCCTTTCGTTATAAAATCAGAAGCAATATATTTGAATATTAAATAAAAACGACAATGCGTAAACTTCCCGGACTTTTTTTAATCCTTTTTACTGTTCAAATAACGTCCCTTTATTCCCAAGAATCAATTATTTACACATACCCGTTAAAGAATTTCGATAAAGCACTTTCTTTATATGAGGACAAGCAGTATGCTTCGGCTCAAATCATTTTTAAAAGTGTTAAAGATGCTGCCACGACCGAAGGACTGCAATCAGATTGCGCTTATTATATTGCCAATTGCGCCATCCGCACCGATCAGGAAAATGCCGAGGAATTGATTAACCGTTTCGTGGAGGATTATCCGTCAAGCCGCAAGCAAAATCAGGCTTTTATTGATGTTGCGTATTATTATTTTGACCATAGGGAATATAAAGAAGCTCTTCAGTGGTTTAACAGAGTGGATGAAAGTGTGCTGAAAGACAGTGAACGCAACAAGTACAATTTTCAAAAAGGATATGCTTATTTTGATTCTAAAAAAATAAAAGAAGCCAAAAACTATTTCAGCAAAGTGGCCAATTCTGATGAATATGGGACGCAAAGCAAGTATTACATGGGATTCATGGCTTATGAATCTGATGATTATGCTGAGGCAAACAAACAGTTTGACCAAGTTTCAGGTAATGAAAAATACTCCGAGAAATTGTCTTATTACAAATCGGATATGAGTTTTAAATCGGGAGATTTTCAAAAAGCAATCGATTTGGGGATCAAGGCAATGCCGAATTCTACTCCCGAGGAAAAATCGGAACTTAATAAAATCATCGGAGAAAGCTATTTTAACCTAAAACAATACGACAAAGCAATTCCTTATTTGGTAGGATATAAAGGCAAAAAAGGAAAATGGAGCAATACCGATTTTTATCAGTTGGGCTATGCCTATTATGTGCAGAAGGATTATGATAATGCGGTTTCGCAATTCAATAAAATAATAGACGGAAATGATTTTATAGCCCAGAATGCCTATTATCATTTGGGAGAAAGTTATTTGGAATCCGGAAAAAAACAACAGGCTCTGAATGCTTTCAAGAATGCTTCCGAAATGAATTTTAATTTGAAATTGCAGGAAGACGCCAGTTTTAATTATGCGAAACTGAGTTACGAAATTGGGAATCCGTATCAAAGCATTCCTGAAGTACTGTTAGGTTTTATGAACAAATATCCCTCAAATCCAAATAATGATACGATAGAAAAATTGTTGGTTGATTCTTATATTTCATCCAAAAACTACAAAGAAGCTTTGGTTTTGTTAGAAAAAAATAAAACTTCAGAAAATAGAAGTGCCTATCAAAAAGTAGTTTTCTACAGAGGATTGGAATTGTATAATGAAGGGAATTATTCCGAGTCTTTATCGATGTTCGAAAAAGTAATAAAAGAGCCAAAAGAGGCTGTTATCACAGCGCGTGCTTCCTTTTGGAAAGCAGAATCTCAATATAATTTGGAAGATTACAAAGAAGCTTTGTTAAGTTATCAGCAGTTTTTGGATTTGGCAAAAGCAAAAGAAACACCCGAATTCAAAAACATCAATTACAACATCGCTTACGTCAATTTTAAATTGAAAGAATATGATGCCGCAGGGAATTCTTTCCAAAGCCAAATCGACAATAATAAAACCGATAAGGTTCGTCTGAATGATTCTTATCTGCGCCTTGCCGATTGCCGGTTTGTGACAACCAAATATCAACCGGCTCTGGATGCTTACATTAAAGTAATCGAATCAAAAAGTGTAGACGGTGATTATGCGTATTTCCAAAAAGCTCTTTGTTATGGATTTCTTTCTAAAAACAGTAAAAAAATCGAAGAACTTAATTCGTTTTTGACATTGTATCCAAAATCAGAGTACCAAGATGATGCTTTGTTTGAATTAGGAAATACTTATGTTGCCGAAAACAAACAGGATTTGGCGATTAAAGCTTATGACAAAATAGTAACGGGTTTCAAAAACAGTTCCTATACATCAAAGGCGATTTTGCGCCAAGGATTGATTTATTATAATTCGGATAAAGATGATTTAGCTATTGGTAAATTTAAAAAAGTGGCTTCCGATTTTCCTAAAACTCCAGAAGCTTACGAAGCGGTTTCAACTGCCAGAATCATTTATGTGGACAATGGGAAAGTTGAGGAATATGCCAGTTGGGTAAGAACATTGGATTTTGTTGCCGTTACCGATCTGGAGTTGGATAATGATACTTTTGAGGCTGCCGAAAAACAGTTAGGGCAAGGGAACAACAAGCAGGCTATTTCAGGATACAGCGGTTATATTTCTAAATTTCCAAATGGGGTTAATATATTGAAAGCAAATTTTCAATTGGCACAATTGTATTACGCAGAAGGGTCAGAAAATAAATCGGCCCCAAATTATGAGTATGTAATCAGTCAGCCCCGTTGTGAATATACGGAGCAGTCTTTAGTGAGATTGGCGCAGCTGTTTTTAAAAGATACTAATTGCGGTAAAGGAATTCCGATTTTGATACGTATTGAAAATGAAGCTGATTTTCCTCAGAATAAAACATTTGCGCAAGCCAATCTGATGAAATGTTATTACGAAACAAAAGATTACTCAAATTCAGTTGTTTATGCCGATAAAGTTTTGGCAAATCCGAAAGCAGAGGATAATGTAAAAAGTGATGCCCAAATCATTGTTGCACGTTCAGCGATGCAGTCTGGCGATGAGGCCAAAGCTAAAACCGCTTACGCAAAATTGCTGACAGTAAGCAAAGGGGAACTTGCTGCTGAAGCGTTGTATTATGATGCTTATTTTAAAAATAAAGACGGAAAATTCGAGCTTTCAAATACTGCTATTCAAAAGTTAGCCAAAAATTATTCGAGCTACCGCTATTTTGGAGCCAAAGGCCTTGTGTTGATGGCAAAAAATTATTACGGATTGAAAGACAGTTACCAAGCGACTTATGTTCTGGATAATGTAATTGAGAATTTTACCAATTATTCGGATGTTGTTGAAGAAGCCAAAACAGAATTGAACAGAATAAAAGCGGAAGAAGCCAAAACAAATTCATCAATCACTAAATAGAGAGCAGCATGAAATTACCTTTTTATATAGTGGATGTTTTTGCCGAGGAAAAATATGCCGGAAATCAATTGGCTGTTTTTTTGGATGCCAATGGATTGGATACGGAAGTGATGCAGAAAATTGCACGCGAAATTAACTTTGCTGAAAGTACTTTTATCAGAACCATTCAGCCGGAAAACAACAGTGCTGAAATCAGAATTTTTACCGCCGAACACGAAATGAAGTTTGCAGGCCATCCTGTTATTGGGACTTCTTGGGTTTTGATGAACAAAATAATCGAAAGTCAACCCCGTAATTTGAAGCTGACGGTTCCAATTGGAGAAATCCCTATTCAGCAAGTTGAGGATTTGGTTTGGTTGCAGGCCGCTCAGCCGCAGTTTTGGGATGTTTTCCCGAAAGAAGGTTTGTTGTCATTCTGCAATTTAAGTCTTTCTGATTTTGATGATAACTTCCTGGTTCAGGAAGTGACCACAGGAAGTGCCTTTGTAATTGTGCCTCTTAAAAGCAAAAAAGCATTAGAGAATTTGAATCTCGAATTGGTTAAAA